>Ga0307433_1000339_pt1 | contig 39303 bp, 51 predicted proteins | sample SalMarWE160210MG_FD_202166 | JGI IMG/M metagenome (GOLD analysis project Ga0307433, IMG submission 202166) | Salt marsh sediment microbial communities from the Plum Island Ecosystem LTER, Massachusetts, United States - WE1603-210 | ecosystem: Environmental > Aquatic > Marine > Intertidal zone >... | reverse complement strand
TTAAAAAATACTGTAGAATGTAGGAGAAGCAAGGACATTCCGGGAGATCCTCGGGACAGTCAAGGCCAAAATCTAAGACCTATGTTTAGTTTAGTTATTATTGAAGCAGGAGAGAAAGAAAATATTATCCCTGGATATTGTAAGTTAATAATCGATAGAAGAATCATCCCAGATGAGAATATTAAAGAAGTAAAACAAGAAATTGTAGACGCTATAGATAAAGGAAAGAAAATTAGTAAAGCAGTAGACGTTATCGTGGATTTTAAATATTCTACTCCTCCATTACGAATAAACCCCAATTTGGCAATTCTTAAACGATGGAAAAAAACAATGGCAATTGTCAATAATATAGACGAGGATAAAATTCAGACCATCGGTTCGACAGGAGCAACAGATATGGGATTTGTTGCCGAAATACTTAACACCGAAGATATCATCATAGCAGGAATTGAATCTCCTAATTCTAATGCTCACGGTGTAAATGAGTTTATACGCATCAGAGATATGAAGACCTTCATAAAAGAAATTATTGTCTTTTTATGTTGTGATTTATAGAATTTTAAAGATCAAAGATATTTCTTTTATATTTCTCCAGTATATACCTATATATTTTAGAGATATATCTAATTATTCGTAAAAGGCAGATTTCACGATCTTTTCTTAGATTGGTTTTATTAAATCTGTTACTCAATAAAAAAATAAAAAAAAAAAGATAATCTTTAAGGAAAATAGTGGAGATTACTCCTCAATGATTGTTATTGCCTCTTCTGGACATTGGGTTTCGCAAGCTCTGCAACCTACACAATCTTCTCTGTTCTCTTCAAGAACATGCACCTTACCGCCTTCAGGTTCTCCAAAACATTCGCTTGGACAAACTTCATAGCAAGTCCCACATCCAGTACAAGCATCCATATCAATTTCGATTCCGAAGCTCATATTTTTCTCCTTTTTTTAAGAATTATAGATAAAATAATTATCCTTAATAGGGAGAATAATATAAAAAATATAAATTTCGTTCTTATCTTGATTCATTTTAATATTAATTTTCCATAAAAAAAATAAAAAAAAAGAAATTTATAACTTATTTAGATGTTTTAAAATGTACAAGATCATATTTATTATCCCGGCAACGACAGGTCCATAGAAGCCAATATCCATCCACCAATCAGTATAATCATAAGTTACACCGAAAGAGATAAGTCCTATAATCGCAAAACTCCAAATTAAAATTGATGAAATAATTCCAAACATAGAGGTTCTAAGAAAAGCAGCTGGTGAATCTTCCGGAATGAACGACTTTGGGAGCAAATTATTAATTGCCATTGCTATCTGAAGGATTAACAAAATCAATATTAAGACTTGCATTATATAGTCCACTACTGTGGAATAACCAAAACAATAAAGGCATGAATTTCCATTCTAAGAGTAACCTGTATATAGACTTCCAAATGGACCGATCAGGAGCATGACTAGTGCGATAAAACTCAATATAAGCACAATTGCAGAAAAAAAGTCGATTTTTCTCTGTTCAGACATATTTTATCTCTATTTACTAGTTTTTAATAAATTTAGATATTAAAAGTAATTAAATCAACTTATTATATAATATTATTTCAATTGAAATCTTCTATTAATTATTAAAAGATATACAAATCATGATATATTTATAACTTAATAACATGCAGTTGAAAAAAAAATGGACTTTCGATTATAAGGAGTCAATTCTCAGAGCAAAATTGAGTGCTTGTGCAAAAGAGCAAACTAAAAAACTATTTATATCTACAAAATCGGGGAAAATTTTAATCTTAGATTTAAATAGTAAATTAGTAATTGAAGAACAAATCACTGAATATTCACCAATTTGGAATTTTGAAATTTCAGATATCAATAAGAATGGGAAGCAAGAGTTAATTCTTGGTGGATTAGATGGATTATTAAGAGTATTTCAAATCACTCCTGAATTAATTTTAAAGCCTTTATGGGCTCATCAATTTGGTTCTTCTATAAGTGGAATAAGAATTAATGATATAAATAATGATGATAATCTGGAAATTATTGCTTACTCTCTTGACAAAACTCTTAGAGTTTTGGATAATAACTCTGGAAATTTAATCTGGGGTCAAATTTTCAAAGATGGCATTGAAGATGCAAAAATTTGGACAGATAAACGTGTTAAAAGTACAAAAGAGATAATCGCTTGTGGAAATGATGGAACCATTAGAATATTCGAAAATGTGAATGGAAACTTGCTATGGTTTAAACAATTTTCAGATAAGGTTCGTTTTATTGACTATATTAATTCGAATAAAGGTCTATTAATCGTTTGTGGTGGCGATGATAATCAACTGCATTTTATTGATAAAGTATCTCATAACGAAATTAAAACTATGGAATTTGATGATTATGTCTGGAAGAGTCTCTCCTTTCCTACACTTATAAATGAAAATATCTTAATAAGTACTTACTCCTTTGATTATATGGACCAGTCTATTCCCATTCAAGATATAAATTTTACATCAAAATTAATTTGCATCAATAAAAATATAGAAATTGAGTGGGAATTAAATAATAAGAATATTGAAGTTATTTATCGATTTCAAACGGGAAAACAAAACAATATAGCTATTGGAACAACTCAAGGGGAGTTGATTATCATAGATGAAAAAAATGGCACAATAAAGTCAAATATTGTTCATACTTCTTCTATAAATGATATTATATATGAGCCAAAAACTCAATTGTTAATAATAAGTCATGAGGATGGATCAATTATCGCCTACTTTATAGAGGATTCTTAATTAAAAAACATACTTATTTCAATATTATTATGAGGTTTAGCCATGTGTAGAATGTTTCTTCAATGCTCGAATGAATCTTCTCAAGTTGACTTCCCAATTTTAAAAAAGTTTATCGCAACCTGTCATTGGCAATACCTTCGAAAATATAATCTGTTTGGTCATCATAGTTTAGGCTGGGGTTTTGCTTACATCCCTGAAGATTCTAATAATCATCTTATTATAAAACGCGATATTCATCCAATTTATAAAGCAGATTGGAAATCATTAGCAGAAATTAAAACACGATTCCTAGTTGTTCATGCGAGAAAAACTATGCCTTGGAAAAGAAGTCTTGAAAATGTTCATCCAATAAATATTGGCGAAAAATATTTAATCGTTCATAATGGAATAATTAAGAACCCTTCTTTCCCCAAATTAAGCTACCCTGATTTAGAAAAAATACGCAAGGAAACTAATTTAGATACAAGGAAATATCTATGCTATATTATAGATAAACTAAAAGAAGGATTTAATTTACAAAACGCCTTGAAAGAAATATTTCAAGTATTAGAATTAGGTGCCGGGGCAAATGCTTTTCTATTCAACGCACAGGAATGCAATGTTATAACGTATCATAATACTAACTTTAACGGAAGGCACCATACCCTATTCATACAAAAAGATAAAGACACAATTTTTGTTAGCACCACCCCATTAAAGCTTAATTCCAAAGAACTTACTAATAAAATATTACTTAACATTGACCTAAATACACTCAGAGTAAAATCTTATAACATAGGTTAATATCTGATTAGATACGATATCAAATTCTATGAAATGGTTTACATCTAATTAAAAATTAAAAAGTGAGTTTAAAAAGAAAAAAAAAAAGTATTTTATTTAACTTGATTCTTCAGATTCCTCTTCAGCAGCAAGCTCCTCTTCCAACTAATCGATAAAAATGTGAAACACATCTTTTAACTTCGAGTGGGACTGGAGCAGGCGTATAGCTTAGGTTCAGCGAAATGCTTGAACGTTGTAAGCATGCTGTATCCAATCCAAATGGCGATAATGGAAATTAAAATTACAATTAACCATAAGGGTAGAACCACAAAAAGTCTCCAATCAAGCCAATCATGACCGAAAATCATGAGAAGTTGATCCCAATTGGCGTTTCCACCAAGTGTTTCGAAGAAAAGATCCAAAACACTGCCCATGGTGTAAACAATAGCGATAAAGATGCCGAGAATCATGACGATGAGTCCGATAATTTTATCTTTTGCCAAAGTACTTACCTCTTTTACATTTTTTATAGATTTATTTTAAATAAATGGAATTTATGTAATATTTTTTGTTAAAATAGGATTGAATTAAAACCATTTGCTTTTTAATTAAGTAAAGAGACTATTAAATTTAAAAAGAAGCTTAAATCATTTTTCGTCATTATTTATTGTCATAAATTAGAATTAATTGATTTTAAGTGAAATGATCCATAATTAGTTTATAGAAAATAAAATGATTTTAGAGTAAGATTTGATGCAAAAATTATGTCAAGTAGAGAACCCTACGTACTTATCATAGGCTCTAGCAATATAGATATGAATATCTATTCGCAGTGTTTACCTAAAAAGGGTGAAACAGTTACTGGAGGAACATTCAAACAATTTATGGGAGGAAAAGGTGCGAATCAAGCAGTTGCATCCATAAGATCGGGCATGAGTACAATTTTTATAGCAAAAATTGGTAAAGATTCATTTGGGGATCAGATGCTCACTCAATTACAAAAAGAAGGTATAAATGTTGAACATATCATCAGAGATGATACAGAAGCGAGCGGAATTGCGTTTATTATGATTGATGAAAATGGTGAGAATATGATAAGCGTTGCTCCAGGTGCCAACGTTAAATTAAGCCCGCAAGAAATAGAAAAAAATGAAAGTATCGTTAAAAATGCGACCACTATTATCGTTCAGATGGAGATTCCAATTGAAACAATTCAAAAAATCTTTCAAATTGCATCTAAGGGAAAAGTTACAAAAATATTAAACCCTGCTCCTTTAAAACCTATCCCTCATGATTTATTTCATCTAATAGATATCATTATTCCTAATGAAGGAGAGCTTTTCCACCTTCATTCATTATTGAATTTAGAAAAGCTAATATCCTCTGAAGATCAACAAATTATTCAGGCTTCAAGGGATATTTCAAAATTAGGAATAAATTCAGTAATAACTACTATGGGAAGTAAAGGCTCAATGATATATCAATCAAATCCAGAAACGATAACCAAGATTCCAGCTTATAAAGTAAAAGCAATTGATACTGTTGGTGCTGGAGATTGCTTTAATGGTGTTTTAGCAAGTAAACTAGCTCAAGGTGAGACTTTAGTGAATGCCGTAAAATATGCCACTGCTGCCGCTTCTATTGCTGTTACAAGAAAAGGTGCCCAAGAATCCATGCCGGTTGCTATGGAAATTCAAGATAGGTTTACTAAAATTAACGAAATTAAAATCAAATAGGTTATAATATCGTGTCTAAAGAAATATTAGTATCTGGAAGGGGCACTTATCTTAGAAAGAATTACTCTCAAGAATTGATGATTTCAATTGATTGTATTAGCTCAAATAAAATTCTGATTATTAATAATACTTCAGTTATTACCACGCGTGTAAAGAAGTTGAATTTAAAAGTCAGCCCTAAGGAGTATTATATGATAATTAATATTGGGGCAGCACAAATAAATATCAAATACGATCAGGATGTATCAAAACATAAGATAATATATAATCCATATAAATACGAGCATTCTGAAAAAATTAATTTCAAGCCTGAGGAATTCGTTAAGAATTTTAACGTTCCACAAGGTTATATTGATATCTTAGCTAAATGGTATAGTATAAAATTTACTTACCCCGAATATAACCTTATTTTCATAAAACCTGAGATGGGACTTTCACTTCAAATTCATAAATTCAGATCCGAAGTGTGGGAAATCATAAGAGGAAATCCAATAATAATAAGTAATAATCGAGTTTATTATTTTGTAAAAAATGGCACTGAATTTACGAATTCAAAAATGAAATATCACTCCATAATTAACCCAAATATGAATCCAAAAGATTTCATCATCCTTAAAGAAAAATGGAGTGGCAATTTTGATGAAGAAGATATTGAAAGGATTTATAATCCCAATAATTACAAATAACTGAGTTTTAATCTATTGATAAGATTGGTCAATTAAGACGATAAAATTGGATATTAAGAGATCTTTTAGTAAATCTCTGACCCTCATAACCTAACCTTTTAAAGTTTATGGTTTTCACCTCTCTTGTTTTAATAAAATTAAAATTTAATAGATGACTAATATCATTACACGTAATAAATATAATCGAAAAAAATAACATAAAATATTAATTGGAACAAATAGATTGGTGCAAAAATGTCTCCGAATGAAGAACCTAATGAGGATGAACAAGAAAAACCTGAATCTGAAGAACCTACCGAAGAGATAGAAAAAGAGATCGAGGAAGAAATTGAAGAAGAGGAAGAAGAGGAAATCGAAGACGAAATCGATCTTGATAAAGAAAGGGATCGCTTAAAATTCCATTTTCGGGGTTTCACATTAGAAGATTTAAAGAAGATGAATATGGATGAGTTTATTCAATTACTTCCAGCAAGAGCACGACGTTCTTTAAGAAGAGGTTTACCACCTAGACAGAAGAAATTACTCGAGAGGTTAAGACGGGCTTACAGAGCAAAAAAAAGAGGTAAAGATCTTCTCACACGAACTCATGTGAGAGATATGATTATCTTTCCGGAGATGGTGGGATTAAAAATTGGAGTTTACAACGGAAGAAGTTTTGAGATAGTAGAAATTATGCCTGAAATGATTGGGCATTATTTAGGTGAATTTTCCTTAACACGCAAACGTGTACAACATGGTTCTCCTGGTATTGGAGCAACAAGAAGTAGTAAATATGTTCCATTAAAATAATCAATATTATAATTATAAAAACAAGATGATGATAAATGCCAAACTGGGGATATTCGTTTATTGAGCAAAAATATGATGCTGATAGAATAGCGAAAGCATCAGGAAGGGATTTAAGAATTAAACCAAAAGATTGTCGAGAAATTTGTGCGGTAATTAAGGGTATGAAAGTAGAACAAGCTAAAACTTATTTAGAAAAAGTTATTCAAATGAACCAATCAGTACCCTACAGACGACACAAGAAAAAACAAGCTCATAAAAAAGATTTAAAACAATTTAAATGGTATGCAGGACGTTATCCGCAAAAAGCTGCAGCTCGTATTTTTGAGGTGCTATCTGCGGTAGAGTCGAATGCAGAATATAAGGGATTAGATATTGAACTCTGTAGAATCATTCATGCCGCCACTCATCGGGGAAGAATTATCAAAAGATATATTCAACGCGCTCATGGAAGATCCTCAGCAAAATACCGACATTTAAGTCATGTTGAAATTGTTATATATGAAGTTCCAAGTTAAATTAATCAATATAAAATAGTATAATTAAAAAATTCATAAATTAGGTTGAAATAAATGCCACTAGCCAAACATTTTATCGAACAAGGTATAAAACTAATGCAAATTAATGAATACTTACGTTCAGAGTTAGTCAGAGCCGGATTTGCGGGTGTTGATATCCAAAAAACCCCACTTGGAGTGAGGATTACTTTAAAGACAAGTCGTCCAGGACTTGTGATAGGAAAGGGGGGAAAAAGGATTCAAGAAATTACTGACATCCTACAGGAAAGATATGGTTTAGAGCTTCCTCAAATAGAAGTAGAAGAGGTTGCTAATCCAGATTTAGATGCCCAGATTATGGCTGAAAGATTAGCGTATTCATTAGACCGCGGTCGTCATTACAGAAGGGCAGGATATTACATTTTAAGAAAAGTGATGGATGCGGGTGCTAAAGGTGTCGAGATTATCATATCTGGAAAAGTCACATCACAGAGAGCCAGAACCCAGATTTTTAGAGCAGGCACGATGTCAAAGAGTGGACAACCAGCACAAGAAGGCGTAGATAAAGGCATTGCTCAATGTATTCAGAAAAGTGGAACATTAGGAATAATTGTGAAAATTATGCATGCAGATGTAAAAATGGGAGATGAGGTTAAAATAAATTATGAGTTATTATCCCAAGCTCAAGCTCAAGCTGAAGCGAAATCTGCAAAAACCAGAGCAGAATACATCATTGAGGAAGAAGAACGAGAAATAACTGAAGAAGCTAAACAAATACTTGATGAAGTTGATGAGGAAGATATCTCTGAAATATCATTAGAACCAGAAAATGAAAAGATCGAAAAATAGATATGAATAGGGGAGATATGATATGGATGTAATTACCGCAAAAAAAATTAGAGAAATGGATGAGAGAGAAAGAGAAAGAACATTAATAACATTAAGAGAAGAGTTAATGATGTTATATAGTCAACAAACTGGTGGCGGACTTTCAGATAATCCTGCTAAAGCAAAATTACTAAGAAAGCAAATAGCTCGAATTTTAACAGTAAAGAATGAGGAGAAGCGATGATTAGTCCAGAATATTTAATTTATCATGATTTAATTGGGTTTGAAGTATTATTAAAACACAAATCAAAACCTAAAGATACAGAATTTTTACTAGAAGGTACTATCATAGATGAAACAAGAAATTTAGTTGTTATTCAGAAAGAAAATCAAATTAAAAAATATATTAAAAATGAATATATCTTTCGGCTTAAACTTAATAAATATATATTAGAATTTGATGGGTCAAAAATAGTAGGTCGACCTGAAAATAGATTAAGAAGTTTGAAAAAGAAAAAGTGGTTGAAGAAATAAAATGAGTGTTCGTAATATTGGTATTCCAGGAGTAAGTCCTCCTAAGAGTAGAGAATGTAATGATAAGGATTGTCCTTTCCATGGATCTACAAGAATAAGAGGCAAAATAACTCAAGGTTTAGTGGTAAGTAAAAAGTCAAAAAATACTGTTGTAATCAGACAGGATTATGTTCAATTTATTAGAAAATACCAGCGATATGAGAGAAGGAATTCTCGCCTTTCATGTCATTTACCTGAATGTTTAAAAAATGAGATCTATGTTGGAGATTTGGTAAGAGTAGGGGAAAGTAGAAAACTTTCCAAGACTAAAGCTTTCATAGTGTTAGAAAAAATAGTAAGCGGTGCGATTTAAATGGGAACAAGAAGAAAATTGGGTCGAAAGACCCTTGCCACGGGAAGAACTAGTTATGGATTACAAAATGGGTCAAGAATTTTCATAACTGATAATTCTGGAGCAAAAATCGCAGAAATTATTAACGTAGATCATTCTAAGACGCGCTTAAATAGGTTGCCAAAAGCTACAGTGGGTTCTGTTTGTTCTGTCACTGTTAAAAAAGGCAAGCCTGAATTACGCGGTACCATTATGAAAGCAGTTATTGTAAGACAAAAAATGATCTACAGACGTGTTGATGGAACACGTTTGTGTTTTGAAGATAATGCTGGTGTTTTAATCACCAAAGAAGGGGAACCTAAAGGTACCGAAATAAGGGGTCCTATTTGTAGGGAAGCTGCTGAACTATTTCCAAGGTTAGCTTCAATATCATCATTAATAATTTAAAAATAAATAGAGAGGAAATGAAATATGAGAGTTGAATCAAAAAAACCAAGAAAGCAAAGAAAAGCATTGTTTAATTACAAAAATCATCAAAGATCAAATTTATTATCAACAAGAGTAGCTGATTTCGTCCGTGAAGAATACGGAATAAAAAATCTACCACTTAGGGTAGGTGATGATGTGCGAATCATCAAAGGGGAATTCAAAGATTTTGAGGGAGAAGTTATCGAAATCACAAAAAATCAGAGAGCAAGAATCAAAGAGGCAAAATTTGAAAAATCAGATGGGACTGAATTTAATCCCTCAATTCATATATCGAATCTTATTATCACAAAATTTATAAAAGAAAAAAAGATGGATCCATGGAGAGCAAGTCTGATAGAAAGAAAAGCGTTATTTGGAGTTAAAGAAGATTTATTAACGGGTCCTAAAAAACAAAAAGAAGAGGCTGAAAAATAAATGACGAGACATGGTGGAACAAAATCTCTTAAAAGGTTAAATACCCCTAAGTTCTTGCAAATTAAAAGGAAACATGGAACATTTTTTATTAAACCATCTCCAGGACCACATCCCAATCGATTCTGCTTACCTTTACTACATATCGTAAGAGATTTATTAAAAATAGTCGATACACATCGAGAAGCAAAAAAGCTCATCGGTCAGGGATATTTCAAAGTTGATGGAAAAGTAATTAAAGATACAGCATTCCCTGTTGGATTAATGGACGTTCTTAGTGTATCAAATATAAATCAATTTTATCGAATATTACCAGATTCTCACTATGGATTAATCCTACACAAGATTTCAGAAGAAGAGAGTAATTTTAAATTATGTAGAATTGCAGGAAAAACGACGATAAAGGGGGGGCATATTCAATTAAATTTACATGATGGTAGAAATTTATTAATAAATATTAAAGATCCAAAAAATCCTAAAGAAGATATCTATAAACGTATGGATGTTTTAAAGATTAGCATTCCAGAGCAAGAAATTCTAAAAACTTTGAGATTTAAGGAAGGAAATTTAGCAATTATTATGTCTGGTAAAAATATCGGACAAGTTGGAAAGATAACAAAAGTATTAAAACGATTTGGTCCTAAAGCTAGTACCGTCTCTATACAACGTAATTCTGAACTCACAGAGACATTATATGATTATACTTTCATAATAGGAGAGGATCAGTTCGAAATAAGTATTCCCAATATAGATTAATAAAATAACATAAAACGTGAAGATGAAATGTCTACTAAGGCTAAAAAAAAGGCTTTAAAGCTACAAGAGAAAGAATATATTGAAATATGGAAAAATCCTATGAAGAAGCCTTATTTAGAGAAAATAGTTTTAAATATTGGCGTTGGGTCTGGAGGAGAAGAATTAGAAAGAGCTTTTACGGTATTACAAACCATATCAGGTAAATCTCCAGTCAAAACCCTCTCTAAGAAAAACGTGAAAGAGTTTAATTTACGTAAAGGTAGACCAATTGGAACTATGGTAACTGTGAGAGGCGCAGAAGCAGAGAAATTATTGAAAAGGCTGCTGATTGTGACTAATAACAAAATTTTAAGAAAAAGTTTTGATAATTTTGGAAATTTTGGTTTCGGAATAACGGAACATATAACCATTCCAGGAATTGATTATGAAACTGAGATTGGAATCTGGGGACTTAATGTTGTAGGAAGAATCACAAGACCAGGGATGAGAGTAAGATATCGTAGAATAAAAAAAACTAAAGTCCCATTGCATCATTATGTATCTCGTGATGAAGCTCAGTATTTTCTCAGGAAGAATTTTGGAGTTGATATTGTAGAAAAAATAGAGTTAGATTACATTTAATTAAAAAAGTTGAAAATTATGCCACAAGGAAAAAACTTAGGAAAAGGACAGAGAGTCTGCAGAAGGTGTGGAACTCATAGAGGTATTATTAGAAGATATGGGCTATATATCTGTCGAAGATGTTTTTATGAAATTGGTAAAGACATAGGCTTTCATAGGTTTGATTAATTAGATTAAATATTCAAAATCTTACGATAAAAAATTAGGAATTGAATTAAAAGTAGAATAAAATTTGTTAGAGGAATAATAAAAAATGGCTAATACAATTGCTGATAGCATGAATATGTTGAAGAATGCTGAGATGGCAAGAAAGAAAGAGGTAATAATAAGCCCCGCCTCAAATTTACTTCAGAGAGTTCTGCGAATACTACAAAGTAATGCATATGTTGGTGAATTTGAAAGATATGATGATGGAAGGCAAGGTAAATTCAAAATTGCTCTTCTAGGAAAAATAAATGAAGCAAAAGGGTTAATTAGAAATAGTTACTACGTCTCTCAATTTGAAGCTCTTGAAAGGAAATTGTTGCCTGCTCCAGGTTTAGGTATTATAATTATGTCCACTAATCAAGGGGTTATGTCTATGAACGAAGCAGAAGAGAGGAATATTGGTGGCCAAACCTTATGTTATGTATATTAATAATTACAATGGTAGAATAAAATGGTAAAAATAGCATTTTTTAAAGAAGAATTAGACGTTCCGGAAGGAGTTGTGGTCATTTTAACAGAAAATCACCATGTCACTGTTAAGGGTCCAAATGGGAGTATTACAAAAGACTTTTCTCATGCTAGGGGAATTTCTATAGCATTAAAAGATAAAAAAATTATTATTTCAACAAGTTTTCCAAAAAGCGGAACATTAGCTTTAGCAAATACAATTTTAAATATCATAAAAAATTTAATAATTGGAGTACAGACTAACTATCATTATTTCTGCAAAGTTTGTTATTCTCACTTTCCATGTAATGTTGAAATCAAGCCTGAAAAGAAAGAATTTCATGTAGTCAACTTTTTAGGAGAGAGAGCTCCAAGGATCACCAATTATTTAGAAAATGTAGAAGTAAAAATAGAAAGCGACGATGTAATTTTAACTGGTCCTGATAAAGAAGAGTTGGGCCAAACTGCTGCCAATCTTAAAAGATGTTGTAGAATTAGAAAAAAAGATCCGCGAGTATTTCAAGATGGAATTTACCTATATAGGATACAAACTGGAGATCAAATTCTTTGGCAAATAAAATAAAGTGAGGTTTAACATCGATGGAACAGAAAAGATTAATGGAAATAAGAAAAAATAAGAAAAAGAAGAAGCCTGCATTTAGACGAGTTGAATCTTGGAGATATAAAAGAGTAAAGGATCCTTGGCGGAAGGCAAGAGGGATCGATTCCCAGACAAGAATGAAGGAAAAATCTGGCGTGAAATCTCCCACTGTAGGGTATAGAAGCCCAAAAAAGGTCAGAGGGTTACACCCGTCTGGATATGAAGAAGTGTGGGTATCTTCAATAAATGAACTTAAAGGATTGAATAATAAAAAGCATGCAATTAAAATTTCTGGTAATTTAGGTACAAGAAAAAGAATATTTTTAGTTGATTATGCTCAAAATAGAGGATTTAAAATACTTAATATAGGTATATCACAAAAAGAAATAGAGAGTCTTGAATCTATGATTAAATCACCATTAGAAGATTTGGAAGAAGATGAATACATAGATGCAGATGATTTAGAAGATTCTCTTGATTTAGATGATTAATTAAGATTTAGTGGTTAAAAATGAGTTTAAAAGCACAGAGAAGGATGGCAGCCGAAATATTAAAATGTGGAGAAAATAGAGTTTTTTTCGATCCATATTTAATAGAGGAAATAAAAATGGCGATTACTCGTGAAGATATTCGTAGTTTAGTAAAAGACGGGATAATTAAGAAAAACTATAAGAAAGGCATATCAAAATTTAGGAAGAATTTACGTCATCAAAGAAAGAAAAGAGGTCTTGCCAGAGGTTTAGGTAAAAGAAAAGGGAAAAAAACAGCAAGAACTCCTAAGAAAAAAGCATGGATGAGGAGAGTTCGTGCACAAAGACGTGAATTAAAGAAGCTCAGAGATCGAAAACAAATATCCGTAGCAAATTACAGAAAATTGTATAAAAACGTAAAGGGTGGAATGTTCAATAGTGTCTCTCAATTGAATAGATATATAAAAGAAAAAGAACTATTAAAAAGAGGAAGATAGAAATGGCGAAAGGACCACGATATAGAAGACCATTACGAAGAAGAGTCGAAGGAAAAACAAATTATCATCGAAGGTTAAAGCTTTTAAAATCAAAATCTATAAGAGCCGTTATTAGGGCTTCAAATAACCATATTATTATTCAATTAATTGAATCAAAATCAGGTGGAGATAAAATATTGGTTTCTGCCTTTTCTAGAGAATTAATTAAGAATTTTGGATGGAAAGCAAACACGGGAAACATTCCTGCTGCATATTTAACAGGTTATCTAGCAGGATTACGCGCTAAAAAACAAAATATCACGCAAGCAATACTAGATTTAGGGATTTTTTACCATCACAATAGGGTTTTAGCAGCATTTAAAGGATTAATAGAAGCAGGAATAGATATTCCATATCGGGAGGAATTTTTTCCAGAAAATTTTGAAGATAGAATTAATGGTTCTCATATAGAGAATTATGCAAAATATTTGAAAAGTGAAGATCCTGAAAAGTATCAGCAAATATTCTCAGGATATTTAAAAAAGAAGAAGATAGACCCCTTAAAAATGGGACAACTATTTTCAACTACATTAAAAACTATTGAAAATAATGCTTAAAAAAGATGAGCTTAAATGAGTCGAAGTAGAAATATGGAAGAAACTTGGGTTCCAAGGACAAAACTTGGTGAATTAGTGCAACAAGGATTAATCACTTTAGATAAGATATTCGCTAACAATTTAGTTGTTAAAGAAAAAGAAATCATTGATGTACTTTTGCCACAACTTAAAGAAGATGTAGTAACCATAAAAATGGTTCAACAAATGACTGCAAGCGGTCAGAGATCGAAATTCAAGGCGGTAGTTCTTGTTGGGGCAGATGGTTTCATCGGAGTTGGATCCGCAAAAAGTCGAGAAGTTGGACCTGCCATAAGAAAAGCAATTGATAGAGCAAAACTATCTGTTATTCCAGTTTTAAGAGGATGTGGTAGTGGAGAATGTGGATGTGGTCATACACATAGTATTCCGTTTAAAGTTGAAGGTAAATGTGGATCAGTTAGGATTCGCCTTATTCCCGCACCAGCAGGAGTAGGCTTAGCTTGCGCGGATAAAGTAAAGCAAGTATTAAAATTAGCAGGAATAGAAGATATTTGGAGTAAAACCTTTGGAGACACAAGAACTAGTGAGAATTTAGTTAAAGCGACAGTTAATGCTCTAAAAAATGCACATAAATATAATTTCAACTTATAAAAAATGAGTGGTGTATATGATGGCAGAAAATGAAATTATTATGAAAAAAAAATCAAAAGTAAAAGAAATTAAGCCTCCTGTTTTATACTTTGCAATTCGGATTAGAGGTTCGCCTGGAATGAACAGGAAAATTCTTGATACAATTAAAATGCTCAGAATGCATAAAGTAAATCATGGTGTTCTAATCTGGGGTAAAGAAAGTTATATTGGAATGCTTAAAAAATGTAAAGATTATATTGCTTATGGAGAAATTGATGAGAAAACACTAATTAGACTCCTTCGAGTTAGAGGTAGAGTTGAGGGGAATAAACCACTCACAGATGAACAAGTTAAAAATTTAACTAAATATAATGATATTAAAACTCTTGCTAAAGCATTAATTAAAGGAGAAGTTCAATATAGATCAAAGGATATCTCCAAAATTAAACCCGTATTTAGATTACATCCTCCTAAAAAAGGTCATTTAGGAAACATTAAAAAACATTTCAAAGAAGGGGGAACTCTGGGATATGTTGAAAATTATATTAATGAACTTATCCATAAAATGCTCTAAACAGAAAGGTGAACGTAGATTATGAGAAAATTTAAAAGTAAAAAACAAAAGAAAAGAGGAACCCGAACAATTGGATATGGAAAGGTCGGACAGCATCGGAAAACAGGGCAAAGAGCTGGGAGAGGAAAAACAACTCAGTTAAAGAAGAGTATGAAATCCTACTACTTAAAGCAGATGCGTTTAGGTTTTCCAGATCCTGATTGGATTTTAGGGAAAAAAGGTTTCAATAGACCTCAAGATATGAATAGAATTTATCACGTTAATACTATTAATGTTAAAGATTTAGATTTAAAACTTGAAAATTTAACTCAAAAAAATAATGCTACTAAATCTGGTAATATATACACCATTAATTTAGATAAATTGAATATCCAAAAAATTTTAGGACGTGGAGAAATCAATAAAAAAGTGAATGTCTCCGTAAAAAAAGCTTCAAATCGAGCTATTGAAAAGATAGAAGCCGCGGGTGGAAAAGTAACCCTTATTTCTAAAGCAGGATAAGAAATTATTACATCTTACCTTTACTAATTTTTTAAAATTTTTATTTTTAGCCAAATTAATCAATTATTCTCATTATTAGTTGAATTAATCCGGGTAAAATAAATACAAATCCCAAAACATTGCCAACAAGATGAATCAGAGTGAATATAATTCCTGCTAAATAAGAAGTTATAAAATACTCAATTGTTATAGAAACCATATAACCACCTATTAATGTACTCAGAATATCATATATAAATGTAATTGTTCCACCAACTATTCCAAAAATAATCAAAACTTGAAAGACATACAGGTCCTCTTTTGGTTTGAAAAATTTTTTCTTACTTAGAAATTCTTTAGTTATACCACCAAAATAGCCTGTAAGTGAATAATGGATTAATTGGTATATAAAAAGCGGGGGAGGAGAGGGACCTAATGGGTTATAAAATGTAAATATCGCTGAACTTAATAACCCAGTTAATAAACCATCTCTTTTACTTAAAACAAACCCAGACATAAAAATAAATAAGGTAAATAGCTCAATATTAGGGATGTATGCCAACATATAACCTAACACAACTGATAAATCAGAGAATGTGCTTACCAGAGCAACATGAAATGTTTTCTTCTCTCGCCATATTGAATTATTTGCTATCTCCACGTCTATAAGAGCATCTTTTTCTCTTGCGTTCACTCTATTATCATTATTGTCGTGGGTTAATTCTGTTATATTAGATGATTCTAAAAATAAATTACGATCCGAAGATTTTGATTTAAAATTAAGTGGCATAATATTCTTAATATTTCAACATTTAAAAATAAGGCGTTTTTACCTACAATTTTTTAACGAATTTTCGATATTAAACCCAATTAAAAAGCTTTATATATGATAAAGATTGTGATTATTCATTAAAAGAAAAATAGGTTATATTTCCTATTTATCTAAAAATTAATATAATTAAAATTATAATAAAGGAACCTTCTATGAAATCAAAAAAGAATCTAATTGGACTTCTAACCGTAACTATTTTATTTTTAAGTATATGTTACTTTGCAGTTCCTAATGTCAAAGCGAATGGAACTATCCCTCCAGAATACTCTGATCGATTAAAATTGAATGGAATTTATATATATAACGTTCTAGAATTTGGTGAAGATTCAAATTGGTTTAACTTTTCTGACGAATCAGAAGGTTATTGGGCTACTTCGATAGGTGATGAGATAAGGGTCAATATCACTGGTTTTTTTGCGCGTGATCCCGATGATGTAATCGGAGATGTCTTTTCAGATGTAACTATGCCCTGGTTTAATATTGAAATCTATAAAGACACAAATCTTAACTTCTCCCTTTCAAATGTCTCTAATGGTGAAGTTGCAAGAAATCTAAAATTAGGGTTTTCAAAATTTCAGTCGGGATTCATTATCCCATACAATCAAAGCGCGTGGATAAAAGCAAATGCTACTTTAGAATCTGGGGGTGCGTCAGGAAAAACAGCAACTCTTACTATGGAAGAGTCATATAATTTTCTCTATTTTCATTTTGAAGAATTTGGCTCTACTCAAAACCAGGATTCAGAATTGATATATGATGTCAATTCAGGATTGTTAGTGAGGGCAAACACCTCGATAGGGGATTATAAACTGACTATTTCTTTAGCTAATTACACATTGAACATTGAGGAAGAATATAAATATGAGGTAAATACATTTGAACCTTTAGGTTGGGCAATATGGACTGACTTATGGGGTAATTATAAAGACATTTTTGCTACAAGTTCAGAAAGGGGATATATATTGGTTAATTTCACAGGTTTCTACCATGGAGATCCGCTATTATGGGATCCTGATCCATTCAAATATGCAAATGGGAGACCATGGTTAGATATTAAGATTGTTTATGTAGGTGATGTGCGCACTGATATAACAATGCAGATGAATAATATCTCAAATACGGAGAGCGCTAATGCATTATTAATTTCATTCCCAAGCTTTCTCTCCGGATTTCTATTACCTATAATAAATAATGATACATATGATATAGAATCAGAGGTATTAGCAGCATCGTCATATATAGCAGATCGTGAATTTTCTTACAAAGAAACAGATTTAACAATAGATATGTATTTTAAATGCGGAGGCTCATTTCCTCAAGAGACAAGATTAATATACGAAAAATTAACCGGATTGCTTCTGTATACTGATACGATAGGTCAAAATTACCATCTCGAAATCACCATAGAAAACTATGATGTAGATTTAGGTGAAGAAGGACCTCAAGTGCAAATTCCTTCATTTTCAATTAATCTTATCTTAAGCGTCAGCATAATTACCTTTAGTATGATTATATATACTTTTAGAAGGAAAATAAAAATTAATTCATAATTATTTTTTTTTATTTTTGGGAATAATGAAAAAACACTTAAAGATTATACTCATTGCGGCTGTAGGAATATCAAGTTTTACAGGTCTTATGGTATTCAGTTTTTTTTATCTCCCCTTATTGAATCAAGGGGGACTAATTACGGGGAGAAGTAGCCGTCTACCTGAAGTGTATAATATTAGTTTAACTATTGAGTATGTAACTCAACCTATCGAATCTTGGGAAAACTTTTCCCTTTTTGGGTATAATACTGCAGTTTTAGATGCTCTTGAAGAAAAATGCACTGTACAATTATCGCTCTTTGGAAGTGGGGCATTAGTCATAGGGATTAATGGAGTTAATGGAGATTGGGTATACTATGTGAATGGTTTATTTGCTGGAGTTGGAGCAGCCGACTATTATTTAAATCATGGAGATAGTATTTACTGGAAACATGTAAATGTTTAAAAAATTCTTTTATTCTATTCCTTAAATTAAAAAATGAATAAAACTAATACTTCATTTCTATTTGTTCTACTTTCTTTAAGAACGGTTCCATTTCTTTAAAAGCTTTTCTAATTTTATGGAAATAATATCCTAATTTATATCCTTTCTTGCAATTTGTAAAAAGCATAAAATTATTATCCGCATCTCCTACAAGTATAATAGTATAACCCTTTACGCCCCGTATAACAATTTCTTTTAAATCTCCTTGACCCAATCCATTACTTATTTTTTCCCCTAAAGAGATTAGTGTAGCTGGACTTGCACTGTAAATATCTGCCACAATATCAGCGGTTTCTGAGCTTGCGATTCTTAAACCTGTTTTTGATACAATTGCTGTTCCTTCTAAATCGGTTGAGCTTTCTAAATTCTCAAGAAATCGCATTAATTCAGCTAAAATATCTTTATTTATTTCAATTTCAGAAGGGTGTATTCTTTCCATTTTTGCTACCTCACTTAATATTATTAATTAATTCTGCACATTTAAATCTTTTTTGGATTTAAGTCTAAAACTTCTCAATTCTTTTAAAATTACTTTATCTCCTTTTTTAATGTTTTTAACGGCAGATTTTTCTACACCAATAATTACTGCTCCTTTGGTTCCAAATGGGCTTAATATTTTTGTAAACGGAGATTCAAGTTTGCGTCCTATAATCTTTTTTGCTCCTTCATGAGATTCTGCTAATCCTTTACATACAACTCCTTGACTGTGATCTGGATTTTGGATGATCCCTTTCTTTTCTTTAAATCTATATAATAGTGGGGGCTCTTTATGTACTTTAATTAAATTAGCCGAACCTAATATCCTTAGAGTAGTAGGAGGTAAGTCTAATCTGCTCAATAGTAAAGGAGACTTTTCTCTGCTAATGATAACATTTTCATTTAACCATAAGAACGCTTTAAAACGGTATTGATTTGTTATGGAGTCTAATTTGATTTTTTTTTCCTCAATTTGATAGTAAGGGTATATATTTCCCACAGTTGTATACATTCCAATGGTAGCATGCACTTGCGTGCCAAAATTAGTTTCCTTCTTGAATAGTTTATTTGATTTCACCTCAATTTCTAATAAATCACTCTGATCAAATTGATAAATATCGTTTGTAGCATAACAACCCCGATATATTTTCTTAATATCTAATCCTTTTATATTTAATCCTACTCTATCTCCTGCTTTAGCAGACTCAACGTTTTGGTGAAAAATTTGAATCGATTTTACTCGTCCTGAGGTGTTTACCGGGATTATGTCTAATTTTTGGTTTAATTCTAATTTTCCCTTTAATATTGTTCCTGTAATAACAGCCCCTCTTCCCTTGATAGAAAAATGATGATCTATGGGAATAATTATTGGATCTTGAATATCTCGTTGTATATCTAAACTTTTTACTTTTTCCAAAATGCCATTTTTTAAATCTTCGAATCCCTCATTTTTCATAGCAGATACAGCAAATATAGGGACATTAGGACCAAAAGAAGTAGACTCAAAAAATTTTCTTATTTTTTTTATTTCATCATCAATGTTTCCCTTAAATAAATCTGTTTTGTTTAATATCACGATTACATCCTTAATATCTAAAGATTCAATCATAATTAGATGCTCACCCGTCTGAATTTGCGGTCCTTTAACAATATCAATTACTATAATGGCACAATCAATAATTTCAATTGAGGAAGCACTTATTTTAATCAGATCTGCATGACCAGGTCCATCTACCAAAGTAATCAGATATTTATCCAGTATAAAACTAGTAAATCCTAAATCTATTGTAATCCCACGTTCCTTACTCTGGGGATGCGCATCAATTCCCGCAGTTGATATTATTTCACTTAATCGAGCTGCTATTGCTGTTTTTCCTGAATCAATATGCCCGAATAGTCCAATATGAACCGATGTTTTATTTTCTATGTCAAAAATTACAATCACTACAATAGTTATTTCAAATTTATCTTATGTTAAATTATTCATTCAAACTTTAAATTCATTAAGATTTTAAACACCAAACTCAAATAAGGTACAGCATTATTCTAAAGAAAGTAGTTTAAAAATTGGACTCCAATAAAATTTAATTAATTAGATTTTACTTTTAAATATATACACATTTTATTATTTGAATCTTATAGAATTTATAAAGTGAAGAAATCATGTCAAAGTACTGCGTCTATTGCGGGAATCCCTTAAAGTCAAGTGATAAGTTCTGTATCATTTGTGGTAAGCCTGTTCTAAGAGATTTGCCAAAATCAACCAAGGAGGACAAAACAACATCAAAAGAAATAAAACAAACAGAAACTATACCTAGGAAACCAATTACAAGAGAGGAAATTCTGGAAGAAGAGGGAATTGAGAGTGATATTACAGAAAAAGACGTAGAATCAGAAAAAAAAGATAAAAAGAAGAAAAAGAAAAAGGGAAAAGATGAAATTATTGAAAAACCACTTCCTTTTGAAGTAAAGGAGCAAATGATCCTATATATTGATTATAATGATATTCAAATCAATAAACAGTTTTTATCTGATAGATTAAAAGAGATTCAGAAGTCTCTAAAAGATCCAAGATACGAAGTTGATGAGGAATATAAAACATCTATAAATGTAAAAGTAGATGCGATAAAAGCACTTATTAATGAATATAAGGAGAAAGAGGCAGAAATTGATAAGAAAAAAAGTAAACCATTCATTGTCCAAAGAATTGCGAATGATATCGAAACTAAAATCTTCCAACTTAAAAATTTAACGAAAGAATATAAATTACACAAAATTGACCAAGAAACATTTGAAACATTGCGAGAAAAATATAAGGAAGAAAAGTCGGATCTAGAACAAGAAAAAGAAGATTTAACAACAGGCATGAAATTATGGATAAAAGAGTTGAAGATGGAGAAAGCAGAATTGCAAACTGAAAAGAATCTTAATAAAGGGAGATACTCTGCTAAAGAAATCTCAGAAGACGAATTTAATAATTATGATAAAGAATTTGAAGTAAGGCTAAAAAAGATAGAATCTAAAATTAATACTTTAGTAGATTTAGCCAAATAGTATAAAGTAAACTTTTAATTTATTTCAAATATTTTAATAATCGATTTATATGAGAAAAAAATTAATTGGTTTTATAATCTTACTGTTAGCTTTATCATTTCTAACAATAGGTATAATAGAAGCTCAATTTACAGACTTCACATTACTTTATGAACAAATGACGCTTGTTCCGTAATAGTTATAAAACAACAATTAATCAAATCTCTTTCCAGGACTTAATTTTTCTGTGTCTTCTAAGAATCCCTTCTTCTGATACCTTTTTTCCTGAGATTTTCTGAACTTATTTGCATCTTTATAGTGCTTTTTGCATAAATAGATTTTGTGCTGCTTATTTTCGATATATTTTAAATTAGCTTTTTCGACATAATCTTTCCATTTGTTTTCTGAAAGTGAACGAATTGCAATTTCACCACATCCTTTAATGGAACACATCTTTTCTTTACCAACAGTGGTGCTAAGTTCTCTCTTTTCTCTGAGTTCTTTTGGGAGTTTCAACTTTTATCAGCTTTCTAAAAATTTTATTACAATATAATATTATGAATTGTAATTATTTAACATCTTAAAATTTTTCTCTAATTTAATGACCTCTTTAGATTTAATTTTCAATGAAACTCTAATTAAAAGCAGATTAATTCCTTATGAAGCTCCACAAAGAATTTCTCTTAAAGATGAATTTTTTACAAGTTCTGCTGTGCTATTTTCTATTATCCCATATAAGGATAGACCTTATGATTTAATATTAATCCATCGCTCTAATAGAGGGACCCGACACAGAGGAGAGATATCATTTCCAGGGGGTAAATTTGAATTTCCAAAAGATAAATCATTAAAAGATACTGCACTAAGAGAAACTGAAGAGGAAATTGGAGTTCCCAAAGAAAAAATTAAATTCCTTGGTTGTTTGGATGATTTTCCTACTATGACTAAGTATGTAATAACCCCTTTTGTCGCGATAATAAATGAGAATCAACAATTAGTAAAAGAAGATAGAGAGGTTCAAAGAATTCTAAATATACCAATAGATTTTTTTATAAAAAAAAAGAATTTTCGTGAACAAGCAGTAGATATTGGCGGCAATAAATTCCCAATTTTTTATTTCAATTTCATTGACGATAAGAATAAGGAAAAATATACAATTTGGGGAGCAACAGCTTATTTAATTACTACTTTTATCGAGACAGTGTATGATATTAAAATGTCAAATTTGGGTTTAAAAAGGTTTAAATTGGAAAAAATTAAAGATCTTAAGGAATATATAAAATACAGGAATCAAATTACTAAAAATTTTTAAAAGCGAGAGTCTATGGATTTTATATTTGACGAGAAGTATATCAGAAGTCGTTTGTTTGATTTTGATTCACCAGAACGTATATCTATGCATCATGAATTTTTTGTTAATTCCGCAATTGTATTTTTAATTATTCCCTATGACGATAAGCCATATGATCTTGTATTGATTCGTAGAACAAAACAGATAAATGATAAACATTCAGGAGAGATGTCATTCCCGGGTGGTAAATTTGATCCTTATCTTGATAAGTCTTACTTAGATACAGCTCTAAGAGAATTAGAAGAGGAATTAGGAATATCTAAAGAAAACGTAAAAATATTGGGATGCATTGATGATCATCTAACTCCTAAAGGTTTCATAATTACAGCATTTGTTGCATGTATAAGCGAAAATCAAAGAATGGAAAAACAGGATTATGAAGTAAAAGAAATTGTGAAGATACCAATTACTTTTTTTGCAAATAAACGAAATTTTAAGGAAAGAACCTATAAGCTGAAAGATGAATTAATTGGAGTGGGTAAATTTAATTATAAGCCACAAGATAATAAGAGATACGTAATATTTGGTGCTACATCGCATATAATTGTCAACTTTTTGGATACTGTATACAATTTAGGTCTGATGACTCCCGGATGTAGAAGGATAAGATGTGAAGATATTAAAGATAGAATTATTAAATAATTTAAAATAAAGGTAAATTTAATGGAAAAAACTTTTGAACAGGCTGGAAGGACTATTGTTGAGACTTGTTCTCAATTATTATATAATGAAAAAGCAACAATAATAACTGATAGGGAAACGATAAAAATAGGAACAATTATCAGAAAATTTGCCGAAGAGATAACACCAAAAGTAAATTTCCATATCTTAGAGGAATATGATCAAAGACCATTAAATCATATTCCTAAAGAGATTAAGGATGATGTAAAAAGAAGTGATGTGACCTATTATGCAGCTCAAGCTAAACAAGGTGAACTTCAAAAGTTCAGAGGTCCTCTTGTAGAACAAGCAATAATTTCTGGAAGGGAAATTCATATGCCTAATATCAACAGCAAAATTATGATGACAGGGATGCAAGCGGATTATTATAAAGTTGCCAGTCTAACTTATGCGATAATGGGAATTGCTGTTAACTCCAAAAGTGCAAAAGTAATTACACCAAATGGAACAGATTTAAAAGTAAGGTTCTCTAATAAATTAAAATGGGTGCCTGATACGGGGTTGTTATGGTATAAGGGTATGTGGGGGAATCTACCTGCCGGGGAAGTATTTACTTGCCCTGAATCTATTGAAGGTATAATGGTTGTAGATGGGACATTAGGTGATTTTTTCAATGAAAAATATGGTAATCTTGAGGATACTCCAATTTCGATTCCAATAAAAAACTCAAGAGCAATTGTAGATGAAATTTCTTGTGATAATAGTGATCTCTTATCAGAATTTAAAGAATATTTAAGGAACGACAAAAATGGAAATAAGGTTGGAGAATTCGCATGTGGTACTAATATTGCTCTTAATGATTTAATAAGCAATTTATTACAAGATGAGAAATTTCCTGGCGTGCATTTAGCATTTGGAAGTCCATTACCTCATAAAACTGGTGCAGATTGGAATTCTCCGGGTCATGTGGATGGAATTATGAAAAATTGTTCTCTTTGGTTTGATGAAACACAGATTTTAAAACAAGGGAAATTCCTTATGGAAAATCTAGCGATTAATAATCTGTGACAGAATTATTTTTAAAAAAATCATAAAATTCATTAAAATTTTAAAATATATTGTAATTATTAATAATTCATAATTTAATGGCCCTTGACGGTCGGAGTGGTCTCTGACGCTAGGCTTCAAACCTAGTTATCCTGCGGAGGGATAGGAGTTCGATTCTCCTCGAGGGCCGCCATTATCCTTAAAAATAAAAAATAGTGATAGTTTTGGTTGATTTTAACAATATAATTAATTATTTTGAAAATACTCCTATCCCTCAGAATATGCTAAATCGAGGAAGCATGGTTTTAGATAATTTTCTGAAACCTATGAAAATTCTATTTGAACAAAAAAGCATCCCTATGGATTCTTGGACTGATGAACAAATTAAATATTTATTGCAAACACTTTCGAATATGGATACAGATAAAGATGATAAAGCATCACGTGTAGGAGAAAGAGAGGCAAGAATCGCGTCTAAACTCCACCTACTCACCAGTGCCGGATTTTGTCATGGAGTGGGTAGAAGTGGATATTTAACTGCCGCCCAACCAAAAGCTCCGGGGGGCTCAATAATGTATGAAATCGTAAATTATTTGGCTCGGGATTTTCTTAGAAATTTCGGTTTACCTAATATAAAAAAAGCAATTGTTAGCCCACTTTGTACGGGAATGTCCTTAGCATTATGTTTGGGAGCTCTTAAGCCAGATTGGAATAATAATGATATGCTTCGAAAAAGAAAGGTATTAGTTCCTCAAATAGACCATAAATCTATCTTGAAAGCATTAAATTTAATGGGAACAACCCCTAAAATTATAAGAGGAAAAATTTATGGAGATGCGGTTAGAGTTCCTATCGAGGATATTATAAAGAGTTATGATGAAGATTGTTTTGCAGTAATCTCTATAACAAGTTTTTTTCCCCCTCGAGAACATGACGATATTAAGGAAATTAGTAAATTTGCTCAAGAAAAAGGTTTAAATCATATTGTCATAAATGCGTATGGTGTTCAAAGTCCAGAATGGATGAAATTAATTAGAAGTGCAATTGATGCTGGAAGGGTAGATGCTGTTATTCAATCAACTGATAAAAATGCTCTCACTCCTGTAGGAGGAGCTATTATTGGATCTCCAAACGAAGAAATATTGACAAAAATAAGCCAAGCTTACGCAGGACGTGCATCAGCTACTCCTATTGTAAACTTTTTAATCTCAATGCTTTCTTTAGGAATTAATGGCTACAATAAATTATTAAAAGATCAACAACAAAATAGAAAAATTTTAGAAGAGAAGTTGAGAAATTTAGCTGAAAAAGTCAATGAACGCTTATTAAGTATTTTTAACCCAGTAGCAGTTGCTATGACACTAAAAAACATAAAAATAGAAAAATTAACCGCACTTGGAGGCGCCCTTTATAATATGAGGGTGACGGGTCCAAGAGTATTTAATCCAAGTGAAGATACATTTGGAACATGTTGTATTGATTATTCAACTCCTTATATAGTCATGAATGCTGCGATTGGGTCAACAAAACAAGATATAACTTCTGCTGTCGAGAGGCTTGAAAAAGTCTATTTTCAAATTACTCAAAAATAACTAATTTCCTTAGGTCTTAATTTTTATTTAAATGGCAATAAAAAAAAATAAAAATAAAAACTAGAAGAATAATATAATAATAACTATTTATGGAATTTTAATACGATGGAAAATCAACTTCTAAATCAATTTAATAATGTTATTCGAGTTCAATGGGCATTTAAGCAAATCGAATTACCCTATGAACCTTTAATTCCAAAACAACTGTTTGAATTAGCATATCATACAACCAATTCAGTTAGTATGAGAAATATCTTTATAAAACAATCTACGAGCGAAAATAAAGAAGGATCTCAAACTATTTTTTATTCAAACACAAAAAAGTTTACTTTTATTGAAGCATTAGATGAGAAATTACAAATTACAAAATATTTTCCTGAAAGAACAACTGGAGATAAGTTGATAACTGAGATCAAACCAAAACTTGAAAAACGAAAACAAATATTTTTTAAGAAAGAGAATGAATTAAAGAGTCAAATTCTTAAAACGATATTAGTAGAAAGAAAAATAGATCAATGTGCTAATTATGTTATGTTGAAAGAAATTAATAGAAAAATCTATTTCACTATCGGTGATGCAAGAGAAAGCGCTGCAGTAGTTCCAATATTTATGGAAGCAGAGGGATCAAGTTTAGTTCAATTAGCATTAAATAAGTGGATGACTAATGTTCAAACATTAGATCAAGAAAAACAATTTCCAGACAACTTGGTTCCAGGTTTATTGAAAAATTTAATGCAGATTAAAAAATGGGTTTTGAACTTAATTGATACAAAATTAGATAAATAATTTATGGGCCATCGGGGAATTTCATGTTCAATCTTTAGGATTGATCATTTTGAACCCCGGATCTCAGGTTTTTACTAAATACAGACAAATCCTTAATTTTGTATGTCTGTATGCCATTTATAAGACCTGCGCTTGTTGACCAAGCTTGTTTTAAACCTTGTTAACCATTTCAGTTGGCGAGATAAGCTCTCGGTGATAACTGAGCTAATGGCCCTTAGTATTATTTAATTACGGTACTAATAAATACTTAAACTAGTAGCGGTATATTATAAAACCAAAAAGAACAAAAACATAAAAATTTTTTTATTCTAATAATCTGTTATATTAATAATCGAAGTAAATATTACATAATTATTTTATCTCCAAAAAAAAATAATTGAGGTGTACTTTCAATTGGCAGAAATGTTAACAGATCTACTTCAAAATATCTATAAAAGAATAGCCCAGTTAGGACAAGCTATCCAAGGGTTAAAAACTTCACTAGATGGACTCAATCAAAATATCGAACAAAAAGTTACTAATTTAAATGAAAAATTAAAGGAATTTTCACATGAAATTAACTTGACACAAAATAAACATCTAAATGTATTAAAAGATATTGGAGAGGGTACTAAAGAAGAATTGAAGAAAATTCAAGAAGGATTGGGTTTAGACGCTCTTGTAAATTTAATAGCAAAATTAGAAGAATTTGAGAAATTATCGGGTGAAGTTTTAAATCAAGACACAGTTAATTTAATCCTTGCAGAAGCCATTAACTCTGTGAAAAATTTAAAAGAGCAAATCCCTAATAAGGTATAATATAAAAATTAAAAAAATAAAAATTAAAAAGGTGTAAAATTTGGCTGAAAGATTATTGGATGAGATGATTAATAAAATCAATCAAATTACCGCATCTTTAGATGGCACTATAGCACAAATTAATCAAATGAGTACTGCAATTCAATCAATGTCTCAAAAATTTTCCGAAGAAACAATTTCAGTAAATGAGAATATTCGTCTTATTGTAGAAGTTTTAAAACAATTTCGCATGAAGTCAAGTGAAAATTTACAAGAAATCGCAGATGACTTTAATGCTAAAATTAAGGAATTATATGATAAGAAATCTATTGAATCTATCACAGAAGAAGAGAAAAAATCAATAGAGATCATAAAACAAGTAGAGAAAGTAGTATCAAATAATTTATATTACGCTCAATTACTTAATATAATTCAATCAATTCGGGAAGAAACTAATAGAATTATTAGTTGTAAAGAATAATATGAATAAGTTTTAGTATTTTTAAAAATTGTTATTCTATGAAATAATACTATGGAGTGTAAATAACAATGCCTAAAGGAAGTTTTGTTATAATATTGCCCTTAGATAAGGACTATAAAGTTTTAGGCTATTATTTTAAGGAAGGTAAATCCAATTTTGAAATATCTAACGATTTATTTTTAAGACTTAACTTAGATCACTCAAAAGATGAATATAATTTATTGAAGTTAAAAGAACACATTATACTTTCATATTTATATAAATTTAAAGGAAAATCAAAGCGAAAAGCATCAGGAGTAATAATTGGAATCCTGTTAAATGAAAATGAGAAACCAGAAATGTTTAGATCTTCTTTAAAAGAGGGTGCTGAAGCTTTAGAAGTACTGGGACCGGAAGTCATAAGTTTATCTCAGAAAGAATTTGAATCGATTTTGAAAGATATATATTTAGAGCATCTTGAACCCCTGATAGACATTTTAAAACCAGATGCTCTTAAAAATAGCATAATTAATGTTACCAAATTTATGCTGAGTGGTGGTAAAAACGAAAGAAGAACAGCTCAAGAGCTATTAAAGAAAGTTGAAGATGGAGAACATAAGAAAATAAGTGAATATTATGATATCGCTGATAGTGCATTAAAAGTGTTTGATTATGAGAAAGCAGCGAAGTTTTTTAAAAAAGCATCAGAATTAGCTGAAGAAATGTATGTTGTCGATATAGCAGAATCATTAAAAGAGAAAGCTAATTTTTCTAATAAAGTACCTGATTTATCTAAAAGAAGAGAAAAGGTAGTGCAAGATGCAAGAAATTTCCTTAGAAACGAGGATCTTCATTCTGCTTATACTGCATATAAAGAAGCAAGTGATTTATCAAAAAAATTAGTTGATTTCGATAAGGAAGAAGAATATCGCTTGAAATCCAAAGCACTAGAAGAATTCTATAAAATAGATGAAAAATATAAATCTAAATAATTCATTAAAAAATTCAAACGTCTAATTTTATCGTTGAGTTAATTTTTTATACGTTAAAAATGCATACTAATTCTAATAAAATAATAGGATTAATTACCGATTTTGGAGATAAAGGCTCTCATTATGCGGCTGCTATGAAAGCTATCATTTTAGGGATTAATTCAAACATACCAATTATAGATATTACCCATCATATTTCTTCTTATTCTATATTAGAAGCATCATATATCATCAAAACAACTTATAATCTCTTTCCCCAAAACTCTATTTTTATAATTGTTGTTGATCCTGGAGTAGGAACTTCAAGAGAAATTTTAGCTGTAAAAACTAATTCAAATTATTATTTTATTGGTCCAAATAATGGAATTTTCTCTCTCATTTTTGAAATAAATGAAGTTAATAAATGCATTCATATTCAAAATGAAAAATTCTTTAATAAACCAGTTTCAAATACATTTCATGGTCGTGATATTATGGCTCCTGTTGGGGCTTATATTTCAAAAAACATTCCACTTGAAAATTTCGGACCAACATTCAACCTAAAGAATTTTATACCTTACCCTATAGAGTATAATGTTTCCCTAAAAAATAATACTATAGATTGTATTATTCAATATATAGATAACTTCGGTAATGCGGTAACTAATATACCAATAGTTGATAACAAAATTGAAGGAACTAAAATAAAATTTGTAGATAAGATGCCATTAAGATTTCAATTTAATAGGAAAGAATTCGAAGGTATATTTAAATCGGTTTATATAGCCTCGGATTTTAATACGTTAATATTTATAAAAGGATCTTCGGGATACCTTGAAATATCAATAAATCAAGGAAATGCTGCAGAAAAACTTAGCTTACACGTAGGAGATTCTCTAAGATTTAAATTATAATGAAGGGAATGATATGGAAGAAGAAATTATTGCTTGTATTGCTGATAAACACATAAAATTCTTACATTCTGGACAAATCTCAAAATTTATTTTTCCATTAGAGAGAAGTAAAGCACATGAGAGAGGAATAAGTCATTTAATTATTAGATTTTTTATAGTTACCATTACAGATGATTTAAAAACGCTTTATTTAGTACAAAAACGAAGTAAAAATAAAGCAAGCTTTCCAGGATATTATACTGATTCTGCTTCTGGACATGTAAAATATCGAAAAAATCTAACCTTAAAAGATATTAAAGAAGATGCTATGAGGGAGTTAAAAGAAGAATTTGGAATAGATCAAAAAAGCGTAAAATATGTACATTTTTATGATTTAAATGCGGAAAAGAATAAGAAAAGTACTGAAATTGCTTACACTTTTATAGGAATCGTGGATTCTGATGTAATTCTTATCCCTAATAAAGATGAATTAGAAGAATCTCATAGTAGATTTTTTACAAAAGAAGAATTAAAAACTATTTTAAATGATGAAAGTTCAATCGATTACTCAAAAAAAATTTGGAAAAAACTAATTAACATGAATATCACAGAAAATTTTGTGAAAAATGCTTCTATCATGAAAAATGAGATTAAAAAAGCAGATATAGCTTTATTTCTCGGTAGATTTCAGCCGCTTCATCACGGACACATCTATATTATCAATTACATTATAAAAAAGCATAATAACTTAAAAATTGGAATAGGAAGTTCCCAAATTTCAAATACTAAAACAGATCCTTTTACTAGTGAAGAAAGATATGCTTTTATTGAAGCAGCATTAGAGAAAAGGAATGTAAATCCTGATTGTTATTCTATATATAATATTCCCGATATTTTTAATGCGCAAAAATGGACGGAACATGTGATCTCGATTGTCGGTAAAGTTGACACTGTATACTCAAATAGTGATTGGGTACGGGAATTATTCATTAATAAGGGCTACAAGGTTGGAAAGAAGTTAGGGCTTTTTAAAAAAAAATATAATGGAACAAATATTAGAAACTTACTAAAAAAGAATAATAAATTATGGACGCAGTTAGTTCCAAAAGAAGTAGCAAATTTAATCATAAGGTTTAACGGTCCTGAGAGAATAAGGTCACTAATGATGGGAGACTAGGACTTCTATGAACAATATGCCATATATTGAAATAGATGGAGCAATAGGAGAAGGAGGGGGTGCTATACTTCGATTAAGTGCAGGATTTTCAATCCTCTACAATTGCCCCATCCGGATAAAAAATATCCGAGCAAATCGCCCTCAACCTGGATTAAGAATGCAACACTTATTAGGGTTATCAATTCTTGCTGATTTAACAGGCAGTACTCTGAGTCACTGTGAAGTAGGGTCAAGAGAATTAACATTTTTACCAAATAATATGATTAAAAATAGAACTATACATATTAATATTCCAACTGCAGCAAGTATAGGGTTATTGCTTCAACCTATTCAGGTAGCGTGCCTTGGAATAACTAGTAATGAAAAAATTACTATTTCGCTTAATGGTGGAGGGACATTCGGTAAATGGGCACCTAGTTTAAATTATTTGGAACATGTTACATTCCCGTTATTCAAAAAATCAGGATTGCAAATTGAAATTGAAACAATTAAATACGGATTTTACCCTAAAGGTGGTGCTCAAACTCTCTGTTCAATAGATTTACCTAAAAATGAGTTAAAACCCTTGAATTTAATTGAATTAGGAGAAATCGAGTTAATAAAAGGAGAAATTGTCATAAGTAATCAATTAAAACGAAATAAAAGTGATATAGCTCTTAGAATTAAGAATTCCATTCGATCTGAACTCAAAGGTAGATATTCAGCTGACTTAGATATAAAAGAAAAATGGGTAGAAACTTTGAGCCCCGGAGTGGGTTTGTGTTTATGGGCTAAATCTGATACTCAAGCAATAATTTCATCGGGAACTGTGTTAGGAGAGCCCAATCTTTCTTCAGAACGGTTAGGGAAAATGACAGCAGCAGACCTTATGAAATATATAAATAATAATATCCCTGTTGATGACTACCTAAGTGATCAACTTATCCCTCTAATGGCATATATTAACAAACCTTCAACAATTAAAGTATTACAAATAACTAATCATACAAAAACAAATTTGCAGTTAATTGCAAAATTCACTAAAAGAAAATTTGAAATCATTAAAGAGAAAAAAGGTTTCTTAATTAAATTTTATTAGGGAAATTATATCCTTATCTTAAAAAAAAGTAATTTTAAAAAAACCTCTTTTAATTTAAAATTGTAAATTATTTGTGGAAATTTTTATATGATTACAATTATATGTTTAATATAAAAATTTAAAAAGTGCGTAATGGGAATGGCAGCAACAATATTAAATAGATGCCCTAGATGTGGAAACGATAATCGTGTTGATTCTTATGTGTGTGCTTTCTGTGGTAAACGTTTAATGTTCGAAAGAATCGAGAATTTTTGGATTTTTAAAAGAATAGAAGCAGAATGGCAAACTCCCGATAAATGGTACATTCAACTCTTATGGTTATTTACAAAACCAAATAAAGCATTTTGGAGTATAAATCATAGAAGAAAAAATGCTCCAGGATATTATATATTACTTTTTAATGCCTTGCTATTTGGATTAATGGGTCTAGCTTTTTTTAGCCATTTTATCGTAAATTCGCCTGAATTGTTTTTGTATAGTATGAGTATTTTTGTTGCTTTTCTATTATTTGGAATTGTTTATTATTTCCTATTTGGATTTGTATTGATTTGGTTATTCGGAAAAGGAGCGAATTACGCGGTAGACTTCTCAGAAAGGTTAGAAAGCCGATTTGGAGGGACAGAAGATGAAAAAGTAAAATATAGTCAGGCAGAAATGAGTCCTTTCAGTATATATAAAGGAGGTACATTACATCAACAACATGCTTATAAATATAAAATGATGTTTTGTGCATTTGCACCATTTCTATTAACCAATTTAATAGATATTCTTATAGTATTGACAGCATTCCCAACTGTACCTCTTGATGTATTTGGCCCATTCGATCCAAATGTTTTCAATGCAATCTTTAATTCTCCAACTTGGATGGTGCTTCATTTAATTGATGCTTTGATAATTGCTGTTTGGATACCAATTTTGATTTCTATAGCGATAAGAGAATTATCAAATTCATCCACTACTCGAGTTCTCCTCTCTTCATTAACTATTGGAATATTAATTGCCATTATTTTCTATTTTATGAGGCCCACTTTTGTATTATAGCCAAGTTACTCAAAAACAAATCAAATACTTTCTTTCAGTATATGAAAAATGACCGAAAATAAAAAGCAAAATATTGAAATTGAATCTAAGCTCTATGCGTTAACAAACACTATAATTAATTTATCTGAGAGATACCAAAAGGGGGATTTAAAAGAAAATTTTTTTCAAAAATCAATAAAAGCAGTTATGAATGATCTTTTAAAAATTCATTTCAGATTAAGAGAACAAAATATTCTTCTTTCAGAAATACTTGAAAAAACAAATCTTACAATAAAATATTATCAAGCTCTCGATATCATTAATGAAGTGTCCTCTCTTAATTATGCCAGTAAACTCTATCAAAAGGGGCTTAATTATTCCAAAACTTTAAGCACATCTCTTTTAGAATTACCTGGAATAACTTCTAATATTACCAGCTCTTTTATTACTCTATTAGATGTAATGAAGTTAGAGTTTTTTGAAGATATAGAACTCTTAGACAAATTATTTGATGAATTAATAGTCAACATTCGCAAATTCCCCGGGTTAGAAAAATTAGAAGTTCAAATTAATAAGATGCACAATTATCTATTAAATAATAAAAACAAATTCATGAAAAATAAAAATTTTAGAAGCTTAATTGAGGATGACCTCTATAAAATTTATAAGGAATTTCAAAATAAACTAAACATTCAAAGATAGCTGAAATCACAAAATTAATTAAGTTTTTGATATTTTAAATCATATTAATTAATAATTCACACCTAACTAAAAAGAAGTAAAGTGATTATCTTGCCAAGACCTGGTTTAAGATCAAAGGCTCAAGCTCGCAAAAATGTAAAACTACCTGGAACTCAAAATAATCTACATTATTGGAGAATTAAACCTAAGAGAGCTCATTGTAGTATCTGTAAAAGACCTCTTCAATCTATACCACGTTTAAGAGACTCAAAAATGAAAAAAACCACTAGAACATCAAGAAGAGCAAATAGGATTGAAAGTGGAAGATACTGTTCTAAATGCTTACAAACATTAATAAAAGAATCTGTAAGGCAATAAAAGCACCTTAGCTCATTATTTCTAATCAAAGTTTTTATTACTTTGCCATTATTAATAAATTTTGTGAAAGATATATGATCATAACTATTTCAGGACTTCATGGAACTGGAAAGTCCACTGTTGGTAAAATTCTCTCTGAAAGATTAGGTATAAAGTATTATTCTACAGGACAAGCTTTTAGAGATCTTGCACAAGAGAAGCATATGAATATTAAAGAATTTACTGATTATGTTGAAGCTCATCCCGAAATTGACATTGAATTAGATAATAAAATAATCAATATCGCACATACAGGAGATATTCTAATTGATAGCCAATTAAGCGCATATCTTTTAAAAGATTTAGCAGACTTCAAGATTTTGCTTACATGTCCTACTGAAATCAGAATTTCGCGTATGTCCGAAAGAGACGATGTTCCCCTTGAAGAGAAGCTGAATGAAACTGTCTTAAGAGAATCATCAGAGTTAGAACGCTTCAAAAAGTTATATAAAATTAATTTAAAAGATCCCAAAATGCATAAACAACTTTACGATCTTATAATTGATACAGAAAAACTGTCAATTAATGAAATTGTGGATCAAATTCTCTTAAAAATTAAAGAGAAATTTAAATAAAATTAAAATTTACTCCTAAAAATCATAAAAATTTTATTTCTATGCGTATTTTTTAAATTACTTATGATGTTTTATCTTTACTGGAAATTAAAAATTCTAGCAGAGATAAAATAAAGTAAATAATTTGGTGACAAATTATATGAGTGTTTATGATATAGGAAGAGTTTGTATAAAAACTATGGGAAGAGAAGCGGGATACTACTGTGTAATTGTAGATATCATTGATAAAAACTATTTACTAATTGACGGATTAAAAGTGAAAAGAAGGAGAGTGAATTTCAACCATATCGAGCCCGTATCTGATAGTATTGAAATTAAAAAAGGCGCAAAACACAAAGAAGTTGAAGATGCTATAAAAAAAGCAAAAATGGAAAAGAAGTTCAAAGAAAAGATTACCATCCCGCTCCATTAATAAAGTTCCCATCATAATTTTTTTTATATTTTTTTTTATATTAATTTTTATTTTTCAAAATCAGAATTGTGTTTAACCACTATGTTCTTATGTTATTTTAAGCCAGAGGACTTAATTATAAAGAAGGCTATATTTATAAGTTATAAAATAAAACGCAGCAGATGGGATTTTCCAAATCCCTCGAAATGAGTGATCATTTCGAACCCATGAGTCCGTGAGGACACTGGCTTATTGGTTCTAGAAATTTCAGTTAAAAAACTCCAAGCCAGCGCGTTTCCGGGCATTGCTTACCGAGCTACGCTACTGCTGCAGATTTATAATAATATAATAATAATAAAAAATTATTAAAATAAAGATTTTTTGGTAAGAAAATAAATTTGGCAGGAATTCATTCCTAATGAAAGATCAAACAATTATAATGAAGATGAGGAATTCTATAACAATATATAAAATTTAATATTTCAACTCATTCGAGAGAGAATCTCTCTCATTTTATGAGGGAGTTAAGAAAAAATGAAATATATAAGAGATGTATGATGAAGAGGAAGCGAGTCATACGGGTAAAGGATCCGCGGTTGCGGAAGATTCGGCTCGGACTGCGTACACTCTTAGTAAGGGAATCAATCGCACGGTTGTTAGAAATATTAGGTAAAAAAGGGAGTCTTCTTAAATTCCCAGATTTGAGTGAAGAAGAATTTCATAAAAAGTATCAAATCCTTTATAAACAAGAGATTGCGAATCGCAAACAACTTGACGCATCGATTTGTGTCTGTCCCGTTTGCGGTGATTTTGAGAAAGACCATATTTTCAATCCCGTGGATAGGGTTTGGTACTGCGAGAAGTGTTATGAAATTCTTAAAAAATCATATATCGCAGATGGCGATGTGGGGGCTTTTCCATAATAAGCTTATGATAAATTAGCCCTTCAGAATTTTAAAATATAACCTAAAAATATTAAAGCAAATCAGTTTTTATAAATTTAATTCTATTATTACAAAAAATATTGGTTTAAACAAAAAATGTCGAAAGTAATTGGAATACCTTCAAACGGTCCGGAATTAGCCGATCCTATTTCTGAACACTTTGGCCACTGTCTTTATTTTGTTGGAATTAAACTTAATGAAGATAATACCTACGAGAAGACATTTTCTTTACCCAACAATGGTCATTCGAGTTGCATGGAGCCTGTAATAAATATGAAAAATCGTGCTGTGACTGAAATGATTGTTGGTGGAATCGGAGGCAGACCCTATATGGGATTTATCCAAATGGGAATTAATTTGTATCAGGGAATTCAGGGCGAAACATTAGAACAAAATATCGCGTTATTATTGGAAGGCAAATTAAAACCTTTAGGCGGTCCTAGTTGTGGTGAAGGCCAAAATCATAACCACTCAAACTAAATTTCTTTTTTTCAATTTGAACTTAAAATAGTGAAAGATTGTAAGAGATTACACATTAGGGAATTCTAATCCTTTAGCCTTAGATCCGCCCATCATCTGTTCCATACCGCCTGTCGCTTGAGTTTGCATTTTAAGTAGTCTCTGAAGAAGGGTGTTCATTCCAAAACTACATAGAAAATACCATGCGGTAAAATTTATCCAACCATCCTCTAATCTAATAGTTCGTATCACATTATACACATACTGGGTCCAGGATACATCTCCCGGTGTCACCGCTGCTAACATACTGCCAAGCAACGGCACATCGTTTGCGTTCATTGGTGATAATGCAACTGGTAAGCTGATACCACCTACATCATATAACGCTCGAATAAAACCAAAAATTACTATCATCGGTAAAAAGGTTATACACGTAGGTTTTAATCTTTGTAATGACATTTTCTGCTGAGATTGCTTAAACATTGCATCTTTTCGTTCCCACCGTTTGCGGGCTTTTCTATAACGTTCTACATCTATCTCTGCTAACTCTATTATCTTTGCCTTTTCTTCGTCATGAGCTTTCATCTGTACTTGCTTACGATTTATAGCGTCAGTATCGACTAGCCAGCGTGTTAATCCGATACTTAATAGTGCGGTCATGATTGCGATCAATAATATAAAGAACATAGAGCCCGGGGGCGTACTGATCCAATCTACAAATGGGTTAGGATCTTGAATTATTAAGAAAATCATATTAATTCTCTATAATTTTTCAATATTTTAAAATTTTTTAGATTAAAAAATAATGAATAATTTTGTTTTAATACTCTTTAACTACATTGCTATCTGATAAAATTATTGTTTCATCCACGCAACTACTTCTTTCGCAATGGTTTCACAATAATATTTTAACTCAGATGTAAGAATCGACTAGATGTGAGACATTTGATATTTCTCTATTCTTAATAAATGTTATATAATTTATATTAAAAAATGTTATTGAAACTTTAATTTACTTCAATAAAATTTAATTTAATCAAGTCCAAGAAAACCTCGCATGCCCGGATATTGTGAGGCAGCGACCTCCTTAGCAATTGTTTCTGAATATTGATGCACAATTCCTATTGCGATTAGTAGACCTGTCCCTGATGTCAATGCCCCAAGGGAGTCAGCGAAGAAGCTCATAATTGCGATAATGAAGCCGTTCAAAATTATAAGGGTTGGAATATACCTTTTAAGAATTCGTTCAATAATTCTTTCGGAGCTTCTAAAGCCCGGAATTTGCATTCCCGAATCTAGTATTTGGCCCGCAATATCTCGTGGAGCAAGACCGCTCACCTCTACCCATACACGGCCGAGCATCACGCACAAAAATATAAAAATAACCAGATATATAACCGCTCGAATCGGATCATCTAGTAACGCATTAATTCCTTGAGGCGGGGAAAGAAAATAAATTAACCCACTTTTTGGAATTAAATAATTACCAAAAGATGTTCCTTCCGATGATGGTTCAAAAATACCTATGAGATTTAGGAAGCCATCAAGGGTTCGGTTTTGTCCTCTTAACCCTGAACTAGGACCTGCAACAAGTTGTCCAATGAATAAAAAATTTGCATACAACGCGTTGACTAATATCACAGGAATATTCGAGACATAGAGTAGTTTCATTGGATACTTCCCTTTAAAACCTCGATGACCACTGTATGCTAATGGGATTTCCACTCTAGTAGACTCAAACCATATAACGATCACAAATATAATCATCGTAGTGATTCCACCTAATATGGAGGGCAAAGCTTGTTCACGTAAGAATAAATCTCCGACATCTAAATTCGGGTCAACTAAAGCTCTGACAAAAGCAATAACTAATCCCCGGAAATTACCATCAGGAGCTTCAATAAAACTAAAGGTATTCCAAAAGATTTGACCCGCGACCCCTGCTGCAATGAATAAGGAAACTCCACTTCCCAATCCCCAACCTTTTTGTAATAATTCGTCTAATAGGATAATTATAATTCCCGCAAACATTAACTGAAGAAAAATAAAGGAAATATTTGCGACTCCTAATTCTGCAGGATCGCCAAATGCTCCACCAAGAATGTATGCTACCGCGTTAAATAATGTCAAACCCATAGCTAAGACTTTTTGAGCGCCACTAAACATTGCTCGATCGTACGGGTCAGACATATCGACATTAATTATTTTGGACCCTAAAAGCAGTTGCATGATTAAACCAGCAGTGACTATTGGTCCAATTCCTAACTCAGTTAATGTTCCTCTTTGACTGGCTAAAATGACTCGTAACCAATAATAATAATCTGTAGTTTCTGCTAGATTAACACCGTATAACGGAATATTTGATAAAATAAGATAAACAACTAAGACTACTGCAGTCCAAATAAATTTTTCTTTAAAGCTTACCTCTCTTTGAGGTTGCTTAAGTTCAGGCATAATTCGGACAAATGGAGA
>Ga0307433_1000335_pt1 | contig 39481 bp, 62 predicted proteins | sample SalMarWE160210MG_FD_202166 | JGI IMG/M metagenome (GOLD analysis project Ga0307433, IMG submission 202166) | Salt marsh sediment microbial communities from the Plum Island Ecosystem LTER, Massachusetts, United States - WE1603-210 | ecosystem: Environmental > Aquatic > Marine > Intertidal zone >... | reverse complement strand
TTCTCAGATTTTAGAAGATGGAAGTAATAGTTTAGTAAATTTGGCAATAATGAATAGTTTAAAAAATCCGAAAAGTTTTGAGCATGTGGATTCAAAAATTGATAAGAATGAATTATCTAATTTAAATTTAAAAAATCCTAAAATATACGTAACTTGTATATACAGAGGTACTAATAGTTTTAATGCAATTGTTACTGAAAAAATTAAAATTTCAATACAATATCCAAATTATGAATTGAAAATGGAACAGGAGGGATAATAGATGAAATGTTATAGAGAATGTCCATGCGGCTGCGATATGGAGCAAACTCCATTAGGTGGCTGGGAATGTCCAAATTGTGGGTATTATGAGTCGAAATGAGGTGTTGAAATGAAATTAATATGTGAAAATTGCGGAGCCGAAGTTTACGAGGTGTTCGAGTGTGAAATATGTGAACAGGAAGTTTGTGATAATTGTATGTTGTACTGTGAAAAATTAGGTCTTATATTTTGTTGCCTTGGATGTATGGACTGTGACAACTGCGACGAAAGAAACAAATGTGACCAATTTTAATATTGGTCACAAGATTAAAAGGAATGGAGGGGTAATAATATTTTCTAAGTGTCAATGTTCTGATGATACCTGTGAAAGGTGTGATATGGAGCAAACTCCATTAGGTGGTTGGGAATGTCCAAACTGTGGGTATTATGAGTCGAAGTGAGGTAATGAAATATGAAAAAATGGACTGTTGATGAAATTAATAAATTATTAAGGAATAATGATGAAATGATAATTAGAACATTAGTAAAATTAATTGAAAAAGATAGGTTATTAGATGATTTTATAGTATTTACATATCATTTTTACATTGATAGAGGATATATTACTAAAAAACAAATAAATAGTTTAAGACATTCATTTTTAGAAATGAGTGAAAGCATAACTAAAATTGCAAATAATGAAGATATAAAAGAATTGTATAGTTATTATAATGATGAAAAATGGAATTTTTAAAATATAAGAGGAGTGATAATAATGTTTTATAGGCATCAATGTTCTGATGATACATGTGAAAGGTGTAATAGCAAAATTAAATTTGGGTACACATGCGAAATGTGTAATCGTTACATTTGTCATGATTGTGCATTGGGTATATTGCCAAATGGCAAAAAAGGTCATTTGCTATGTATAGAATGTGCAACTAAATTTGAATACTTAGAACATATTAAAGAATTAAAAGCTAAATTAAAAAAAGAATTCTCTGTAAATAAAGAATTTTCAATATTAAATACAAAGCTAGAGGATCTAGAAATTTATTTAGAGGCCTATATACTTAAATTGATAAAGAGAGGTGAAGATAAATGATGAAGGTAATAATTAATTTTCCAGAATGGTCAAATCAATGTGAATGGATGAAGCAATTATTAGAACTTCAAATGCAACAAGGGTTTATAAATGTTAAAAAAGTATCCACATATACTTTAGAACTGAAAGAACCTAGTATGTCAAATTATTTATTATCTTCAGAATGGATAAAGGAAGTGATAGAAGAATGAAAGTAATAGTTAAATTTAACTATAAAAATCACGGTGATGTTAGTTGGATTAGAGATATATTGGATTTACAAAAAAAGCAAGGATATATAACTGTAATAAAACGTAATAACTGCCAATATGAGATAAATGAACCAGATATAATAAATTATAAATTATTACCAGAATGGATAGAAAGGATAATTGAAGAATGAAAGTAATGGTTAAATTTACAGATGATGTTAGTGGTGAATGGATTAGAGACATTTTAGAAGTTCAAAATGAACATGGATTTATAAATGTAAAACATCATAACAATTTAGGCTTTATTATAACAGAGCCTAAGGTATTAGGTTATCGAATATCAAGTGATTGGATAGAAAGGATAATTAAAGAATGAAACTTAGACCTTATCAAGAGGAAATAGTTGACATTATGTCAACTATTTCTAGTGGAAGCTGGTTAATACAGCTACCTACAGGATGTGGCAAGACAATTTGTTTTACCACATTTATAAATAAAAATAGTAATAAAGATATATTAATTTTAGCACATAGAGAAGAATTAATATATCAGCCAATAAAATATTTAAATGAACCGGTAGGAATTGAAATGGCTAACCACTCTAGTAATGGTGAACGTGTAGTAATTGCATCTGTTCAATCTCTGGTTAAAAGATTGGATAAATTTGATAGAAATAGATTCAGTGTTATTATTACAGATGAATGTCAACATAGTTCTACAAATTCATATCAAAAGATATATGATCATTTCAATTTTACCCATCATTTTGGGTTTACTGCCACCCCTAACCGAAATGACGGAGTGAAATTGAAAGGTGTTTTTGACAAAATAGTTTACAAAAAATCCTTACTGGAAGCTATTAAGGAAGGTTACTTATGCGATATAAAATGTATCAGGACTTTTATAAATTATGATTTAAGAAAAGTCGGTACACAAGCTGGAGATTTTAAAATTAATGAACTGGAAGAAGCTATGCAAGATACCTCGTCAGCAATAGCAGAAGTATATAACAAGTATGCTGTAGGTCAAACTTTAATATTTGCATGTAGTGTTAAACATGCCTATGACATAGCAAATTGCATCCCCCATAGTGTAGTTGTGGATGCTAAGACTAAAAATCGTGAAAAAATCATACAAGATTTTACTAATAGAAAGTTTCAATGCTTAATTAACTATATGATTTTTACTGAAGGAACAGATATACCATTGATAGAGACAATTATAATGGCAAGACCTACTAAAAATGAAAGTCTTCATATTCAAATGACAGGTAGAGGCTTAAGACTTTATCCTGGAAAAGATAAATTAACTTTAATAGATTGTGTCGGTACATCTGAAAACTTATCTTTGTGCACCGCACCAAGTTTATTAGGTATAACTAAAATAGATAAACCTGATAGTGATAAAGATGAGATAACTGAAAGTTTATTTGACCTTCCAGAGGAAATAAATAAAAATCAAGATAACATACATATATGGAAAATAAATCATAAACTAGTTAACATTTGGGCAAAAGGTAAAAAGTACCAAACCCATAATGTTAATTGGTATAAAATGCCTAATGGTGATTTAACTTTAAAGTTACCAAAAGTTAAATTACTTAAAATCAAGTCACCAAATGAACTTGATGAATCAAATGATGGTAGAGACATCCAGGATTTATTTGATAATGCTTATGAATGGTTGGAAGCAAATCATGAAGATAAAAGGTATTTATGGGATCTAAGGATTATGAAAACGTGGGGGAATAAACCTGCTACTGATAAGCAATTAGAGACTATAAAAAAATTTACACATCAAGATTCAGGAGTTTTAACAAAACTGGAAGCCAATCAAATTTTAAATCGCATTTTTAATAGGTAACATGTTGACATGTTATTTATAACATGTTATAATTAGTTATATTAAATTTTAAGGAGGTAGTTATAATATGAAATTTGGGGATGAACCAATGTTTAAGGAATGTAGAAATATTACATGCGAAGAACTAAGTAAGGCTATAAATGACTCAGAAGAAACTTATAAAAAAATGGAGGGGACAGAGTATATCAAAAAGTCTACCAAAAAGCCTATCAAAAAGCCTATCAAAGTTAAAGCTGTAAAAATAGAAAAAGGAATGATAGTACCAAATTGGTTTATAAGTGAAATTATGAACGGTAATATAGAACGGATAAATGGACTAGAATTTTTAATAAGAACTCTTGAGGGAACTATGTTAGCAAAAGAAAGAGACTATGTCATTAAAGGTATTCAAGGTGAAGTATGCCCATGTAAGGCCGATATCTTTGAAGCTTCATATAATGAAATTGTAAATGATAAATGATAAATAATTTAAAAGGAGGGTACAAAATTATGGGAAAATGTGATGTTTGCGGACTTGAAGCACTAACTACAATAATTCATAAAGATGGAAGTAGAACTGTTCATTGTTCAGCTTGTGGATATGAATATACAACTCATTAAATGAAAGGAATTTTAAATTATGCAAAGAGGAAAAAATGAAGGTGAAATTCATACTACATGTACGGTGTGTAGAAAAGGGTTAGATTTAAGAGACGGTATCAAATGTGATGTGTGTAAAAATTACGTTCACAAAGATTGCTACAATTATTTATATAAAATGTGTGATGATTGTGCAAAATAAATGATTGGAACAGTAAGGAGGAAGAAGATGGTTATTAAACTACCAAAAGGTAAAAAGATGGAATTGCCCAATTCATTATCGAATAAATATTGTTTTTATCATTATGAGAATGAAAACAGATTGAATTATCGTTTAGGTCATTTTAAATTCGATAATTCACGATGGTTGACAAATTTGCGTAGTTTCGTTAGGGTGAATAACTCAATGATAAAGATTAATGATTCTGAGTATTCATTTAACTTATCAAAAATTTTGCCAAAAAGTAATTTTATAAATATTGAAAATTTTGATTTTACGGATCTTACAAAATTTTTATCAGATAAAAAGATCGATAATAGAAAAGTGTTAAATTTAGGTTGTTGTAATGTATATAATAAAAAAACTGTTTATTTTGACTTTATACATGTAGAGAGCTTTTTGAAAATAAATAATGATCGTAGGCATTATTGGGTATATGATTTACAAGTTGTGGATTATGGCATTTATTTATACAAAAAAGATGTTTTACAAGGATTTATTTTAGGTATAGTTGGCAAATGATTAATTTTAGTTTTATTTAATCAATGGAATAATAAGGAGATGAAAGAAGATGATTAAAATAAAAATTGGAGACAAAGTAGTAATAAAATCAAAAGAAGATAACGACGGTTACATTGGTGGAATAATAAATTATCCGAGTGAACGTTTTATGAAAAACGTATTTGTGACTAAAGTAGAAAAAATATCTAAATTTTTTGGATATGAACTAAAAGGTACAGTTATTGAAGTAGGTAAAGATGATACATATCTTATAGAAGTCAATAATAAAGTTTATGTATTTACAAATGACTATAATGAAATGACAAAATTAGACGAGGAGAATAGTAATGAGTAATGATATGTGTGAAGTATGTAATAAAAATGAAAGTGAATGGGTTTGTGTAGAATGTGGAAAATATCTTTGTAATGATTGCAAGGTTAAATGTGAGGTATGTAGAGATATATTTTGTCCAGATTGTATAAAGACATATAGTACATACCATACATATGTATGTGACACGTGTAGAGATATTAACAAACATAAGTTTGTTACAAATAATCTTAAAATTGATTCAATGCACAATATGTTAGCAGACAAGAGATTGATACAATCTCTTTCAAAACGGGTGGTGGTAAAATGTATCGTCTTTGTAAGACTTGTAAAGATAAAGGTAAAGCATGTCATCAAAAACAAATAGAAAGGTCTGAAAGAAATCTTGAACTTTTTCATAGATGGGAAGAGCCTTGGTGTGTATGTTGGGAATCTGAGGAAGACAATAAAGATAAGAAAGATAAGAAAGATAAAAAGAAAGGATGGTGGTAATTAATGGGTGATGATAAAAAGAAAGGCGGAGGATTTTTCGGATTTATGAAAGAGGTAGCGGATGCTGCCACTAAAGATCAGGAAGATACAGATAGTGCAGGGTATAAAATAGGCGATGCTATAGAAAAAGGTTCAAATAGTATATTCGATAGTATTTTTGGAGGTAAAAAATAATGGCTTTTTATTTAACATGTGATGAGTGCGGGAAATTAGTTGACAAACTATACAAATGCCCATGTTGTCACACAGGCTATTGTATAGCCTGTAGAGATAACATAAACCTTAAAAAGAATAATTGTACAGTATGTGAAAAACAATAAAAGAAAGGTGGGATGATTAATGATTAGACAATGCAGTAATTGTAAATATGCATATGAAAAATGCCATATGCAAGCAAAAGAGAGTGGTGATACACTAGCATGTAATTTTTGGGAAGATGCAGATGATAAAGATAAAGATAAGAAAGATGAAAAGAAAGGCTGGTGGTAATTGATGAAATTAGTAGAATTGATTGGACTATTTACGACATTTCAGACAAGTTGCGTAATGGAAAATGAAAATAGAGATTTGATGGACGATATTACAAATATGGATTTAAATACTAGTAGTCAAGATGGTTATTATTATTTAACTGTAGTAACTAAGAAAAATATGTATAAACATAAAGTACCAAAAGTTGATCCATCACTTTTACATGAGTTAAAAAATGCTGTATATAATGAATTGGATAGAAGGTTTAAAAATAAGGATTAAATTATGAAAAATTATTTAGAACATGAAATTGATAAATTATTAGATTATATAAATAATCAAAATAAAGGGTTTGGGTGGAAAAACCATCCAAACCGAAACCATAACGGGGTTTACCTTCAAGGTGAACCTTTTGACTATGTTATTTTTACAATTAAAAATAAAATATGTTTTGATGCTAAAATGGTAAAAGGTAACATTTGGGTTATTGAGGAAAAAGATATTAAACAAGCAATAAATTTACAAAAAGTATATAATACAAATGGAATAGATTGTTTTTTCCTTATATTGTTTAATAAATCATTAAAACAAATAAAAATAAATAGATTTTTTGAAATATTAAAATACAAAAAATCTATAAATATAAATGATTGTAATAATTTTAACTATAAAGAGTTATTTTAATTTATTAAAATAACTTTGAATAATCATGATAATAGCACCAATAGTCCCTGTAACACAAGAGGATATTGTAGCTATTTTTTTATTACTCTGTTCACATTTGAGGCCGCATATTTCTTTAGTTACCATTGTAATTTTAATTTCTGTTATATCTTTTTTTAAATCTTTAATTGCTTGTAAAATTAGATCTTCTTTACTCATATTTTGTTACCTCATATTTTTAGCATATAATAAGTATAACCCGAATGTTAATAAGACACACTATTTATGTCCTGGGTATGACTATAAACTGCCTTATTTTTAATAAATAGTCTTTACTTTATAATGTAAATACTTTATAATTTACTTATTAACTTAAAAGGAGTGTTGATATTGAATAATTTAGTAACTATTAAAAATGATAAAATTTATGTTTCTACAAAAATTTTAGCTCAAGAATTAAATAGAGATCATAAAGTTATTTATAATTTAGTAAAAAAATATGAAAATGAATTAGGAATATTGGGGGTATTGCATTTTGAAAGTGCTAAACCAAAAAAAGGAAGTTTAGGTGGACAGCCAACAAAAGTTTATTACTTAAATAAAAAACAATATATTTTCCTTATTACAAATATGAGAACAAAAGCAAATGAAATTAATACAATTATGAAAGCTAAATTAGAGATTGCTGATAAATTTGTTGAAATGGAAAAATGGATCTTAGAACAAAAGACACAAAAGCAAAACCAAGAATACCTTGAAACCAGAGGTAAAAGTAAATTAGGAAGAAAACAAGAAACAGATGTTATAAAACAATTTATAGAATATGCGAAATCACAAGGTTCTAAAAGTGCAGAAAAATATTATATGAATTTTTCAAAAATGGAAAATTCAGCATTTTTTATATTAAAAGAAAAATTTAAAAATGTAAGGGAAATCCTTAGTATATCTCAATTAAGTAAAATAATAGTAGCTGATATGATAGTAAAGCAAGCAATTATAGAAGGTATGGATAAAAATATGTTTTATAAAGACATCTATCAGGAAGCTAAAAAACGAGTAGTAGAGATGGCTAATAGTCTAGGTTTTAAAGATGTTTTACCTAGTATAGAATTTAAACAAATAATATAAACAAAGGGAGGGATGGTCACTATGAAGATTTGTATTGACCCTGGACACACGGCGGGGATGATCCTGGGTGTTCTGGATTTGGTAAAATTGAAAGGGATTTAAATTTTGAGTATGCTATAATGCTTAAAAATCAATTAGAATTATATGAAAATGTACAAATAATCTTAACCAGAATTGATAATGCTTCTAATCCCAGCTTGTCAGAGAGGGCAAAATTAGCAAATAATGAACAATGCGATTTATTCTTAAGTTGCCATTTAAATGCTTTTAATGGTGTAGCTAGAGGAACTGAGACAATTCATTCAATATATGCAAACGGTAGATTTCAAGCATTTTCAAAAATGTTAGGTGTAAATTTATCACAAGCTTTAAATATTCCGTTTAGGCGAACGTTTTCTAAAGAAGGTAATAACGGAGATTATTATGGGGTAATACGGGAAACAAGTATGGCAGCTATGATAATAGAAGCATTATTTTTGGATAATCAATTAGATAATAAGGCATATAATCCAAAAATAATATCTGAAAGTATATCAGATACTATTGCTAAAACATATAATTTACAATTAAAAAAGCAAGCAATCAATACATTATATCGTGTTGTATGTGGGAGTTTTTCAGTTAAAGAAAATGCGGATAAAAGAGTACAAGAATTAAAAAAAGCCGGATTTGAAAGTTTCATAACAGTTGAAAATAAATGATGTTTAAAAAAATTAAAAATTCCCCCATATTTGATACGATGATTTTTATTGCTACATTTTCAAATATATTATTGATTTTATACACATTGGAAATAATAGGTTCGAATAAATTAGAGATTTATAATAAAATATTAATTATACTTGCAAATATTTTAATACAATTGGGGATATTAAAAACCCCAAATAAAAAACCTTAGAACCCCTAAGGACGTTGTTAAAAAAATAGGCCTATTGGCCTATTTTTTCTTTAAGGAATGTCGAAATTGTATTATAATTTTTCAGTATGTTTATAATTATAATATCAGGTTTGGTTATTAATTTACAATCATCATCATAAGCACTAAAATAATAATCTCTTTTAGCTTTCAAATTTTCAAATGGGTTTATTATAATTTCTCCATTGTTAAAAATAACCCCTATTGGTTCACCATTTACAATAGCGTAATCAATAGCCTTAATTAATTCTAGTTTTCTCACAAAACCACTCCTTTTTTATATTATAATATAATTATAATATAAAAAAATGGAGGTATCATAATATGGCTAATAGTGGATATGGTGGAACGTTAGTTATTGGAGGATTCACAATTTCACAAATGACTAACATAGGTGGAATGGGTGGAACTGCTGACATGCTAGATGGAACAACACATGACAGCACTACAAGATTTAGGGAATTCGTAAAAGGATTAATAGAAAGTGGTGAGCTTAGTGTAGATGCATATTTTGAATTTGACAATGCATACACTGTAAGTGAATTGTTAGCAACTACAAGTTTACAAAGCATAACACTTACATATCCAACCACACCAAGTGCAACACAATTTGTATGTAATGGACATGTTTCTTCATACGAAGCTGCTGATCCGTTTGATGATCTAATGGGACTATCGATTAGCATAAAAATAAGTGGTAAACCTTCAATTTCAGAAGTATAAAATAAAAATAAGGAGAAATAGAACTATGGTATTTTTTAAAGTTAATAATAATGAATATGAAGTATATCTTTCTTCAAATGGTGTATGTAATATAGAAGAACGTACGGGAGATTCTATACTCAATTTACAAAGTAAATTAGGATTTAATACTATAAGGCTTTTATTGTGGGCGTGTTTATGGGAAAAAAACAAACTCTCTGTAAATGAAATAGGAAATTTAATAGACGCATGGTTAATAGAAAGTGAAGATAACACATTTGATAAATTAAGTAAAATTATTGTAGATGAAATTAAAAAATGGACAGCAACTTTTAATAAACAACAACCTACTATAAAAGATGAAAATTCGAAAAAAAACATGATTTAGCAATAGACTTTAAACCATTTGTTGAGGCAGCTATATATTTTGGAATGACTCGAAAAGAGTTCATGAGCCTTAGATTAAGTGAAGGTATAGAATATATAGAAATTAGAAAAAAAAGGGAAAATGACGATTTAAATAATAAAATGATGTTGGCAGGTCAAGTTTGTGCAACTATTGCCAATTTTTCACAAATGAGAAAAAAATCTAAAAAATATAAAATTAAAGATTTTTTTAATATAAAAATAAATGGTAAACCTAAGTATGAAAGTAATGAAAGCCAAATATTAATGCTAATGACACTTACAAGACAGATGGGGGGTGAGGTTAACATTGGCAAATGATTTAGTTGTAGATATAGGTGCTGATAGTTCGGGATTAGATAGGGGCTTAGCCGATATAAAAACTAATTTAGCTATTGTGGCCGATTCTTTAGGTGAAATGGGGGATAAAATTAATTCTGCTTTTACAGATGCTATTGGCAGTGTAGCCGATGTAAATTCAGGCCTTTTAAAATTCCAAAATCAAACAGGTGTGTCCACCGAGGAAATGAAAAAATACGGTGAAGAAATCAAAGAACTTTATAAAGGCGGTATGGGGGAATCTTTAGATGATGTAAGTGCTTCAATGGCTAATGTTAAGCAACAATCAAAGCAATTAGGAATTGAATCTTCTAAAGATTTGTCTAGAATAACTGAATCAGCATTATATTTACGAGATAATTTTGAAGTAGATTTACCCGAAAGTACCAAGACTGCCGGTAATTTGATTAAAAATTTTGGCCTTACTGCGGATGAAGCTTTTGATTTTATTTCTAAAGGTTTTCAGGACGGACTTAACCAATCTGACGATTTGATGGACACTCTATATGAATATTCTCCTCAATTTTCGAAGATCGGTCTAGATGCTAATGACATGTTTTCTATACTTAAAAAAGGTAGTGAAGGTGGGGTATTTACTTTAGATAAAGTTGGAGATGCAGTAAAAGAATTTGGAATTAGGGCAATGGATGCCTCAAAAACATCTCAACAAGCATTTACTGATATTGGGTTAGATGCTGATAAAATGACTGCTACATTTGCAAAAGGTGGAGAAGAGGCGAATAAGGCATTCTATACAGTAATAGATTCACTTGCAAAAATGAAAGACCCAGTAAAACAAAATACTGCCGGTGTAGCTTTATTTGGTACAATGTGGGAGGATTTAGGGCCACAAGTGATCACATCATTTGCAGATATAGACAAAAGTGCTGTTAAATTTGACGGCACAATGCAAAAAATAAAAGATAATACATCGGCTCAAGATATTGGTAACCAATTTAAACAAATTGGAAGGACTATAGAATTAGATGTAATTGTACCATTAGGGCAAGCATTACTACCAACTATTAAAAAGGTTGTGGAATATGCTAAAGTAGCTTTGCCACAAATTGGTGAAGTTGTTAAAAATATACATCCAGCAATTATTATAGCAGTTGCAGCATTTGGGCTTTTAACAGGAGTAGTTATAAAAATACTTAGTATAGTTGGAATGATGATGCCAGCTATAGAAGCTTTAGGAGTTGCTATCGGTGCTATGACCGCTCCTATGTGGATAGCAATAGGAGCGGTTGTCGCTTTAATTGCGGTGTTTATATTATTTAAAGATCAAATAATATCAGCGTTTCAAACCGCATGGAATACGGTGTCTCCTATAATTTCAAAAATTTGGAGTTTTATAAAAGAAAAATGGGATCAATATGTTGCACCGGTCATAAATGAACAGTTACCAAAATTAAAAGCAGCCTTTTTCGAAGCATTTACAAATATCCAAACTAATTTACAAACTGTAATCCCCGTAATTTCAAGTATTATAACCAGCTTAAAACCAGTTTTTGAGATTATAATTGCCGTTCTTAAAACAGTAGTACAAATTGTAATTGTTGTTTTTGGTCAAATAATAGCATTTTTGGGAGATACTATAAAAAATATAGTAACTTTATTTAATGGATTAGTTACAACACTAACAGGTATTTTTAATGTATTTGCTGGGATATTCACAGGTGATTGGAAAAGAGTATGGGAAGGTATTAAACAAATTGTAAGTGGTGTTGGTACAACTATAAAATCGATAATACAACAAGCTTTAAACTTTATATTAACGATAGTTACGAGTGTTTTAAATTCTATATCGTCAATATTTGGGGTTAAGTTTGGAAATGTACGTAAAATAGTAATGGATGCATGGAATAACATGGTTAATAGTTTTGTAGACGGAAAAAATAGAGCCATCAATATTGTATCCGAACTCGGAAATACAATAATTTCTACGATATCAAATTTAGGTAGTAGGCTATATAATGCAGGAAAAAATTTAATTAGCCAATTAGTAAAAGGTATAAGTGACGGTATAGGCAAAGTTAAAAACGCATGTAAAAAAGCGACGGATGCAATAGCATCGTTTTTCCCCCATAGTCCAGCTAAAGAAGGAGCATTAAAGGATTTTCCTAAAGTTGGTGGTACATTGATGAGCCAATTAGTTGATGGAATTGAAGATAATGAATTAAAAGTTAGGGCATCGGTAAGTGGTGTAGCTGATAAAATATCTGGTGCAATAGCACCGACAAATACATCTAATATGAATTCTAGTAATATAACAATTCCAATTTATTTAGATGGTAGGAAAATGACTGAGGTGGTCGCACCGTTAATGACTAAAGCTATACGAATGCAAGGAGGTATATAGTAATATGATAATTGATGTGCCTGTGGGTACAGTTCAAAAATTAGCAGTATATACCCAAAATCAACCAGGTGATGAAAATATAATATCTATTTCTTGTATTGGTGATCCTTCATTTTCAAATACACTTTTAAATAAGTGTAGATTTAATTTTAAAACAATTGTAGAAAATAAGACAACTTTAAATATTGGAAATCATATTTGGGCAAGGGATGAGACGAGTGTTGGTGATGAATATTATATTTTTATGGGTTTAATTACTAATATAAATTTATATCCAATGAGTATAGGTGGGGACTGGATAGCTGATATAGAATGTTATGATTACAGTATTGTATATGATTCTGTAATCATAGCTGAAACTTACGAAAATTGGAGCGTAAAAGGTATAATAAATCATATTTATTTAAATTATTTATTACCTGAATACCCAACATTTGCGAATTGGCCTCCGGATGAAGACCCTATAATTTCGAAAGCTGTTTTTAATTATGTAACTGCCACGGAGGCATTAAATTTTTTATGTACAGAAGTACAGTGGAATTGGAATATTTCTAATGCTGGATGGCTCTATTTTTTTTATAGAGGTCAAGATACCACTGATAGCATAGAAATGTCTAACGTTTACGATATACAAATAAATAAAACATTAGAAGATTATAGGAATAGGCAATACGTAAGGGCTGGTTATGATACTACTAATGTACAAACTAAAGAAGTGCCTACTCCAAAACCAGATGGAAGTTCAAAAGAATTTATTCTAAGATATCCGGTGGCAAAAGTACCAACTATTTATATAGATAACACCACTGTAAGTGAGGCTAGTGTTGGAATTGGAGGTTTGGATGAAGATAAAGCCTTTTATTGGAATAAACATGATAATAAAATATCCCAAGACACTAGTGTATATGGTACATTAACCACACAAACAATCAGTATAACTTATCAAGGGTTAGTTAAAATATTGGTACAATCTGACAATATAGATGCACAATCTGATTTAAAACAAACTCAGTATTATAGTAGTGGTATATATTCTAAAATTGAAGAAATGGCCAGTATTGAAACTAAAGAAGAGGCCATAAATTATGCGAATGCATTATTATATAAATATAGATATGTACCAGAGTCTATAACAGTTAAAACTAATGTGTATAGGAATGTAGGTAAATTAGTAAATTTGAACTACACAAATTGGACTGATGATCAATTATATTATATAGAATCCAGGGATATGGTATTTGAGCAAAGTCCAAGTAGATTTATATACACATATAAACTGATAAATGGTGAAGCTTTAGGAGATTGGACATCATATTTTAGGAAAGTAGCATTAAAAGCTCAAGACATGATGATTGGTGAAGATATTAACTTAATTAAATTACAACAAATGAATGAAAAATATCAAGTTGGATCTAGTTATCAAATAACATCTTCAGTACCAACATATATTTCCGAAGATACTTATATTTCAGAAGATACATTTATAGGTGGTGCAGGGACAACCATAGAAATTAAAGATATATAAATGAAAAAGAGGTGATTAAAAAAATATGAAAGATACTAATAGACATGGGTGGTCTGGAAAATTTAAATTTAAATTTATAGATAAAGATACTGGAAAAATAAGAGAAGAAATAAAATATAACAAATTGTTGGACACTGCTTTAAATGAAATGGCAAAAGCCTTATATAACGGGTCTAATGATTTTGTCCCCGCATATATAGGATTAGGCACACAATCAGCAACAATATATAACACAATGACCAATATGGGTAGTGAAACATTTAGAACTTACATCGGTGCATCCCCCACAATCAGTGGAACTGGTGAAGTATTAAATGTATTTTATGTATTATCCACAGAAGCACTTTTTCATGTAAAAGAATTAGGTTTGTGGGGTGGTAGTACAGCAACTTCTACAATTGGAACAGGTAAACTATTATCATACATTACTTTTGAAGATGACAGGTCCGCAAAAAATGAAGAGATCCAAATATTCAGATACGATAAGTTTGAAAGGAGCGTGTGATAATGGCTAGAAGCATTGTAGCATATATTGCGGCAAGTGATCCAGGTGTATATAGTACTAAAGTTACCCATTGGATGATGGCAATTGCTAACTTAACTAGTAGTGCAGGGGCTTTAACTGTTGACGGAGGTTGGGACACTTGTATTGCTGGTATTAAAGCCGCAAATCCTACAAAACCAGTAATATTAAGTATAGGCGGTTCAGATGCAAATTACACCGCTATGGTTGCGAATGCTGGATATAGATCTACTTTCATAAGTAATATTCAAAGTGCAATCTCAACATACGGTTTTGATGGAGTCTCTATAGATTGGGAATATCCATCTAATACTACAGATGGTAATAATTTAGTAACTTTATTATCTGAAATAAGGACAGCAATTGGAAGTGAGGCATCTCTTAGTTATGCTGCCGGTAATTTTGATACTTTCTTAACTTATGTTAATGCTGTAAATACATTTCAATACGCAGATTTCGCTATGTTGATGGGGTATGACTATAATTGGAGTACGTTAGGCCATCACTCACAATTATATGTAAGTGAAATATTTGCTACTGAAAATAATATTACGTATCAAATATCCGGTGACAATATGGTGCAATTATGGAAAGATACTGTAGGGTCTGATTATTACGATAAAATAATATTGGGATGCCCATTTTATGGGTATTATTATGAAAATAGCCATCAATTAATTTCATATTCTGATTTATTAAGTACCTACATTGATTTAAACGATTGGTACAGTAATTATGACAGCGTCGCACAAGTACCATGGTTAGAAAAATGGATAAGTGGAGATACTTACCATCATATTTTTTATGAAAATGGGACTTCAATAGCTGCCAAAGCTAATTATGTAATTAATGAAAATATAGCAGGATTAGGAATTTGGCTTACTGAATATGACTCAAATTCAGCATTATTAACGGCAATGAGTAATGTATTTGATGCTGAACCGGGCGGCGGTGGAGAAGGTGGGGGAGAAACTTACACCGAAGCAGTTTTAGGAAATTATACGCCTGAAAATTGGGTTAATACGGTATCTAAAGCCAATGCTACTACTATGAAAAAAATTACCGACCAAATTTATGTTAATGACCAAAATGCTGTTAAGGCTTTTCATATAAATTACTTTGATGAACGAGATTATTTTTATTTGAAATGTATGAAAGTAATAGATTATTTTAACAGTGGTTGGAGTGCAAGAGGTTCATATACTACACTATCGAACGATACAACAAATTTTTACTTATTTGACAAAGCTCAAAGGATGACTAGAATTGGTACGGCTTCTACAGATTATGTTGCAATCGAAAAATCAGTTTCTTTAAATTTAGCACAATTTAGTGGAGCAGATTCAATAAGTAATACAAATGATTTTATAGTTATTTGTTTTAAAGTTGTAAATAAAGCCAATTTTGATTATTTTAGAATAAGATTAGGAGCTGATTATGTAAATTGTTATTATCAAGATTTGGATATTGATGGGAACGGAAATATAACAGATGATAGATGGTATTGTTGGAGTCTTAAAAAATCTGATTTTTCATCTACAGGATCAGGGCATAGTTGGTCTGATATTCAATATATAGGTTTGTTAGGTTATAACTATGCATCTTCTAGTGGTGCATATATTGTAATACAATATATGTATATGGCAAGAGTGGATTCGGTATTATCGAATTATTATAATGTTTTCCAAAAGTATAACGGGCAAGAATGGAGTTATAAGTTTTACCCTAATCTAGACCATTATTCTACAGCAATCGACTCAACAGCTGGTTTTGTATCTCCTGGAATAGTACATACTAATCCAAATGCGTACAGTGCTAGACAGTTATTTTTAAAAAGTGACTTGAAACAATTTTTTGCTAAATTATATATTTGTTGTAAATATGCTAATTATTTACCAAGCTTTACACTATATCAAGATTCAGATAATTATATTATGTGCCAGGTGGAAAATGGTGTAGCTGGTATTTATAAACGTCAAAATGGCTCTGGTACATGGTATCCATCTAATGAAAGTGCCACAATTGCTGTGCAAAGTAAAGCTCAGTATTATATTGAAAAAGACAATGATGTATTAAGGTTTAGAATTAAAGGTACAGCGTATCAAATTATATTAGAATTGGATGTATCAGGATTTACGAACACATGGGATTTATATATTGGTGGAGCTTCAATATATAGTGGATATGGAGTCATATATGAAATCCAAATAAGTAATACTAATATATCTCCATTTAATAGTGTAGCTTTGGACATAGGGTGATGTTATTATGGCCAGGAAATCAAAATATGGAACATACGTACAACCATATTTGGAAGATATTACTAAATGGATACGAAATGGTGAGTATGAAAAGGATATATGTGATAAATTAGGTATTGCTACTAGTCAATGGGAGGATTATAAAAATAAATATCAGGAATTGCAGGCATCAATTAGGCGTGGAAAACAAAATTTACAAAGAGATTTGGAAAACGCATTATATAAGAGAGCTTTAGGCTATGAATATTTTGAAACAAAGAGAGAAGTTAAAAAAGGAGATCAACCATTTAAGAAAGTTAGCAGAACTAAAAAACATGTGTTGCCAGATGTACAAGCTTTAATATTCGTATTATGTAATTTATATCCTGATAAATGGAAAAGACAAGATCAAAACGAGATAGCAAACAAAGACTTAAATATAAATATTAAAATTGAAGATGATGATGAATGAATGTTAATTTAAATATTTCAAAAAAAGTATTCAATGATGTGTATTTCCCCCATTTAAAGGATGATACAAGAATCCAGATATATTTTGGTGGCAGTAGTTCAGGTAAGAGTTACTTTTTAGCTCAAAGAGTTGTATTAGATGTTTTAACCGAGCAACGTAATTACTTAATATGTAGAGCCGTTGCAAGTACTTTAAAACGGTCGGTATTTAATGAAATTGTAAAAGCAATTAGTAACTTTAAACTTAGCAAGTTATTTATAGTAAATAAAACAGATTTAACAATAACTTGCATAAATGGTTTTCAAATTTTATTTGCCGGATTAGATGATGTCGAAAAAATAAAAAGTATTACACCTCAAAAAGGTGTATTAACTGATATATGGATTGAAGAAGCTACTGAAATCAATTATCAGGCGTTTAAGCAATTAAATAAAAGATTACGCGGAAAAACCAAAGTTAAAAAGAGAATAACAATGAGTTTCAATCCAATTTATAAAACTCATTGGATCTTTAATGAATTCTTTTTACTATGGGACGATAGCAAAACTATATTCAAATCTGATAATTTATTAATAATTAAAAGTACTTACAAAAATAACAAATTTCTTACAAAAGATGACATAAAAGAGCTTGAAAATGAAACTGATAAATATTACTATAATGTCTATACATTGGGGAATTGGGGAATAATAGGCAATGTAATATTTAAAAATTGGGAAACTCAAGATTTATCTGAAATGGATTTTGGATTAATTGAAAGTGGACTTGATTTCGGACTAAGTGATCCAAATGCATATATAAAAATGTCATATAATAAGAATAGAAAAACTTTATATATAGTGGAAGAAATGTATATGAGAGAATTAAGTATTGATGAATTGGATGAGGAAATGTCTAAATTATATGAAGAGGAGTTAATTATGGCAGATTGTGCAGAAGCACAAACCATTAAAACATTATTCAAACGTGGATATAGAATGAAATCTTGTAAAAAAGGTAAAGGTAGTGTTGAATTTGGTTATAAATGGCTTAAACAGCAAAAAATAATTATAGATATAAGATGTGTAAATACTATAAAAGAATTTACATTACATAAATATAGAGAAGATAAAGACGGTAATCCTTTAAATGTGCCAGAAGATCGAAATAATCATGCGATAGATGCTATTAGATATGGAATGCAATATCAAATGGCAGAAAGCATCGGAAGTGGGGTGTATTAAAAAATGTTTGAATTTTTTAAGAGTTTTTTTTATAAAAGAGCTGTTAGATACTTAGTTAGCGGTAATTATAATGTACCCAAATGGAGTCCTGTAAACGATTATGTAATGATAAGAGATAGTTTTGAAAAAATTGTATGGGTATATTCTTGTGTATCTCTAATTGCGACTAGTGTTGCAAATGTTCCCTGGCTTTTATATAAAAAAAATCCAGATGGAAGTTTGCTAGAAATAGAAGACCATCAGATATTAAATTTGCTAAATAAAAAAGCCAATGATAACTTGTCTAGCAGAGATTTTTTTGAATTGTGGGCAACATATTTGGCTTTAAATGGCAAGTTTTTTGCTAAGTTTAACAGTCCAATAAATCCAGATATCATCGAGCCACTAATACCATATTATACCAAACCTATTCCTAGCAAAGAGGAATTTATATCTGGGCTAGAATATAGAATAGGAAGCGAATTACAAGAATACTCAAAGAATTTAGTGTTATGGTCCAGATTTATAGATCCTTTAGATTTTTATGAAGGATTATCCCCCATAAAAGCTCAAGCAAGAATATTAGATACTGAAAATTCAGCGATAGACTGGAATAAGAAAACATTAGATAATAGTGGAGTTCCGCCAGGAGCATTAATGGTTGAGTCACCTACACAAGATCAAATTGAAGGTATTAGATCAAAATGGCGTGAAAATTACATGGGGTCTAATAATAATAGAATGCCTTTAATAATTGACTCAGAAAAAGCAAATTACATCCCATTTGGTGTAAATGCTGTTGAAATGGACTTTATATTACAAAAAAAAGTTAATAGGACTGAAATTTGTTCTGGATTTGGTGTACCTGGACAAGTTGTCGGAGATCCAGAGGGTCAAACTTATGCAAACTATAGCGAAGCACTAGAAGCATTTTGGAAAAATACTGTTATCCCAAAATACCTTAATAAAATTAAATGTGATCTTAACCAAACATTATTACCTAAATTTGTAACTTTAAATGAAAATTATTATATAGATTACAATTTAGATAATATTGAAGTTTTAACTGAAAACCAAAATGAAAAAACAGACAGAGTATTAAAAATGTGGGACAGTGACTTTTTAACTTTAAATGAAGCAAGAGGAGAATTAGGTTGGGAAAAATTAGAGTATGGTGATAATTTAAAATCCAGTTTAATGTCTGAAATTATGCCAGATATAGAGTCAGGCGATGAAGATATTGAAGAGGAAGCTAAGAATACTGAAGAAGTGATGCCTGTATGAATAATGAAATGGAAAATTCTAAGCTTCGTTGGTTTAATGTTTTAGAAACTTCTATGAGACAATTTTTCTTTAATCAAAACATTAAAATAATAAAAGCATTTAATGAAAATTTTGTTATTTTTAAAAAAGAAATTATAAAAATTATTCAACAAGATTCGAATAGAGCTGAAAGAATATTAAATGACATATATAAAAGAATAATGGCAGATTACGGCAAGTTACAATATAAAGAATTAATGGGGGATACTAGAGATTTTAACCCTAGCACATTGGAACTTTTAACAATATTTAATAATATGGCTAGGGAACAAAATAAAAAAATACAAGAATCTAGTAAAAAAAAGATAGAAAGAATTGCTAAAAAAGCTATTGATAAAGGACTGACAATAGCTGAAACTTCAAAAGAATTACAAAAAGAATTGAAAGGTTTAGCATTATATAGAGCCACAAGAATTGCTAGGTTTGAAACCATTGGCGGTTGCAATTTAGCATCGTTAGAGGGTGCTAAGCAAGTTACCGGTAAGGTAGAAAAGTATTGGATTTATACTCATGACTCCAGGGTTCGTAAAACACATAAGAGAGCAGGAGCTAGATATAATAAAAATTCCCCCATACCTTTAAATCAAAAGTTTAAAGTTGGAAAAACTGAATTAGATTACCCAGCCGACCGTAACGGTAGTAAAAATGAGATATTTGGTTGTCGGTGTACCATAGGATATGTAAGGAAAAAGGAGGGTTCATAATGTTTACAAAAAATATTAAAAATGTCCAAATGAATGTAAAACAAGAAAATGAGGATTTAATTGTAGAAGCCTATGCATCTACATTCGGTAATGTAGATAGTGGCAGGGATAGAGTTAATAAAGGTGCATTTAAGAAAACCATAAAAGAAAATAAAAGTCGAATCAAGGTATTATTTAACCATAGTTGGTTCGATATAATAGGAAAACCTTTAGAAATGGTCGAAGATTCTAAAGGTTTGTACACAAAGACAAAATTTATAAATACCGCTAGAAGTCTTGAAATCTATGAATTAGCTAAAGAGGATATTGTAAATGAATTATCTATAGGCTATGATATAGTTAAGAGAAGCTATGACAGGAATAATGATGTACAAGATTTACAGGAATTAAAGCTATATGAATATAGTTTTGTAGCGTTCGGAATGAACGATCAAGCTAATGTAACAGCTGTAAAATTTTTAGATGATGTAAAGGCTGGTCGTGTATTATCTGGTATAAATGCAACATCTATAAAACAAGTCATAGATATTTTAACAGCACTTTTAGAGTCCTCCTCTCCTGAGTCGGGAAGCGTGTCCACTCAGGATGACGAAAAAGGATGCAGTACTAATAAACCTAAAAAGTCGCTAGATTTCGATTTATTATTAACAGAAATTAAAAAAATGAGGAGTGATAAGACTTGAGTGAAGCAATTAAAGAAATTTTAGAAGAAATGAAAAAATTCAAAGATGCTAATTCTGAAGAATTTAATACTAAATTTGAAGAATTACAAAATAAATTAAAAACTCGTGATGAAGAATATGACCAAAAATTTAAATCACTTGATGAACAAAGGGATAAAATTATAAATGATGCTATAGAAGAATTTAAAAAGGCAAATGTAAATACTACTCAAAATAACACTAAAGTAATAGATGAAAAAATATATGGTAAGAATTTCGGCGAATTAGTTTATAAAGTAAGAAGAAATAACATGGAATTAAAAGGTTTGTCAGAAAATGTTGGGGCAGATGGGGGAATATTAGTTCCTGAAGAATGGTCGAGAGAAATTTTAAAAGTGCCATTGGAACAATCCATAATTAGGAATAATGGAGCTAAAGTGTTAACAATGACATCGTTGACGTTTAAAATGCCATTACTAGCATATTCTAATAATACAGATACTAATCAGTATGGTGGCGTTACTGCTTATTGGGCGGATGAAGCTAGTGATTTATCGGCATTTAATACAAACCCAAAATTTAAGTATCTTGAATTAACAGCTAATAAACTTGTTGGGTTTACTGATATTCCAGAAGAATTAAACCAAGATGCCTATATTGCATTATCTCCATTTATTCAAAGTTTATTTTCTGAAGTAATATTACATAAAGAGGATGCAGCATTTATAAATGGAAATGGTATAGATAAACCATTAGGGATTTTATCTGCACCATGTACAGTTACAGTTTCTAGAGCAACTGCTAGTCAAATACATCCTATAGATTTAGTTGGAATGATTGCAAGATTTAAAGGAAGCTTAGATAATGCATTCTGGGGAATAAACCAAACATCTATTCCACAACTTTATACACTTAAAGATAATAATGGCAACTTTATATTCCACCCAGGAATGAGTGGTAATATTTCTGGTAAAGTACCTGGTACAGTATACGGAATTAAAGTGATATTGTCTGAAAAATTCCCTACTTTAGGTAGTGAAGGTGATATAGGATTGTATGATTTAGGGCAATATTTGATTGGAGATAGAGAAGGATTAAGGATAGAAGACTCTAAACATTACCAGTTTAATTTAGACAAAAATTCTTTGAAATTTGTAAAGAGGGTCGAAGGTAAACCTTGGATGGATTCACCAATCACACCATACAAAGGTTCTAGCACATTATCACCATTTGTAATATTAAAGTAAAAGGAGGTTGACATAATATGGCAAATATGAAATTTACAGAAGGTGTAACAACTAGTTTACAAGTTGCACCTACTGCAAGTACAGGTATTTCTTCGTCTGGACTATTAGACATGAAATTATATGAAAAAGCAGTTATAGAAGTTATGACTCATAGGCTTCCAGATGGAAAAGGCGAAGGCGTCGGTAGTGTAACTGTATACGAAAGTGACGTGTCGACCTGGTCGGCAAGTGCTACAATTATTACTGCTAGTGTTGCAACTTGTAGCATTACAAGTGCAAGTGATGCTGTAATGCAATTAGAAGTTAGAGTACCTGAAATGAGCGTTAATAATGAATATAAAAATTATATCGGGGCATATGTTGCAATGCCAACATCGACAGTATTTACAGCAAATATAAAAAGATGGAGTGGATCTTATAATCCACAATCATAAATTTAAATAAAAGAATCCCCCATGTTTAATACGTGAGGGATTCTTTAGTATAAGGAGGAAGTTAAAAATGCCAGATAATATTTTAGCAATACAATATGCAAGCATGGGTAATTATGGGGGGAAATATAGTACTGCTAGTACTATTACTCCATCTACAGGGTATATATTTAATGCTATCCAGATTGTTACAGATGCAGCATTAACATGTACTGGGAATGTAACTGGATTGTCAGGTGTTACGTTTACAGCTGGATCTATAATTTATGGTCAATATACATCTGTAACTATAGCTAGTGGAAGTGTAATCGCATACCATGGAAAGGCGTGATTAGATGTTAGGTTTAGGATTAAAGATAAATGGAGCCAATGCAATACCTAGTTATTTTATAAGTACCTGGAAAACCGATAATACTTCTAGTGGTAGTTCCACAGACCACCAAATTAAGTTACCACTTGAGGCAAGTGGTACATACAATTTCTATGTAAGTTGGGGTGATGGTTATAAAGATCATATAACAATTTATAACCAAGCTGAGGTTACCCACACATACACTACCATTGGAACGTATACAATAAAGATAAAAGGTAGTTGTAAGGGTTTTAGGTTTAATAATACAGAAGATCGACTTAAGTTACTAGAAATATCTAACTGGGGCAATTTAGAATTAGGTAATAGTGGTTCTTATTTTTATGGGTGTGTTAATATGCAAATTAGCGCAAAGGGAAAATTAAAAAATCCTACGATGACAGATTGCCAGCAATTTTTCAGAGGATGTACTTTGTTTAACAGTGATTTAGATTGGTTAGATGTACAAAACATAGATACTTTCCAGGTTATGTTTTATGGTTGTAGTAGTCTTAATAAAAGTCTTAACATATTTGCAAATAGTTCAGCATCTAATACAAGACATATGTTTTATGGCTGTACTTCACTGAATCAAAACATAAATGTAATTAACATGACAAACGTTGTTGACGCACAATATATGTTTTATGGCTGTACTTCACTAAATCAAGCGGTTTCAGATTGGAATACTGGAAATCTAGTAGGGCTTAATAATAGTTTTCAGGGCTGTACTTTATTTAATCAAGATATTAGTATGCTTGATTTTACACAAGTTGCACTAATGAATGATATGCTTACAGGTGCAACATCTTGGTCTACTGAAAACTACGATAAATTCCTTATTTCAGCAGCCGCACAAGCTGTACAATCAAATGTACCGTTTAAATGCAGTACTAAATACACTAGTGGCGGAGCTGCCGAAGCTGCACGAACTTATTTACAGACCACTAAAAACTGGACTATAAATGATGGAGGTGCGGTATGATTATAGAACTGCATTATGACACTATAAAATTTGTAGTTTTGCAATGTAAAACTGATATTAATAATACTAATTTTACAAAATTAAGAACTACAGAGTATCTGGGATTCAATGATACCGCTTGGGATTATTGGATATACGATACCTGGGAGCAAATGAACCAAGCGTGGACAGAATACTATAGTCCAATTTTTCCTCCTGAAGATGATGAAAGACACTACTTTGATGAGGAATATATGTAAAGAGGTGATAAAAACATGGACATAGATAAAAGAATAATGGAGATCCAAGACTCTATGACAAATCATACACCGAATCAAAATGCGATAAATAGGATAGAAACAATTAGAAAAGGCTATAAATCACTTATTGTTGATATTTGTTATAACAGTCATGACTGCGAACAACAAAGAGAAGGCATAAAAAGACTAGAAGAAAGTTTGATGTGGATTGTCAAGGGGATTGTCCTTGACAAAATGTAAACCTTATGAGAAACCTAAGATTATAGCACAAAGTAAACCTGATTAATCAAATAATAAAATAAAATTATATGGTATAATTAACATAAATTATTATTGAAGGAGCAAAGTGATGAAAAAAATATTAATAGGACTTCCAACCACAGGATATTATCATTTTATGACTGTATCTAGCATAATGAATTTAGAAATGCCTAAAGATGTCGAAATAAATTTTAGGTATATTTCAAATTGTCTAATATATGATGCCAGGGAAAATTTATGTAAATTTGCTTTAGAAAATGGATTTGACTATATATTAATGGTTGATTCTGACATGGTTTTACCTAGAAATACTATAATTAAATATTTAGAAACATTGGAAACTTGTGATATGGTGTCAGGATTGATTTTTAAAAGAGCTTATCCATTCCAACCATGTATATATTTAAAAGCTCGAATAATTGAAAGTAAGGATCAATATGATCGGATAGAATACAAACCACATTTAGAAGGTATTATAAAATGGATTGAAAATTCTATAATACCAATAGAAGCTTGTGGAATGGCGGCGTGTATGTTTAAAACTACAATTTTAAATAAAATAAAAAAACCCTGGTTTTATCCGTTCCCAAATATGGGGGAGGATATTACATTTTGTATAAAAGCCAGGCAAGAAATTAATGTAAAAATACTATGTGATACAAGAGTCGATATTGGTCATTTGGCTGTAACTCCAATTACTTCACAATACCAAAAAGAGGCTTTGTCAGCTTGGGAAAAAGATCCTAAGAATCAAGGTAAATTATTATATATGGATGAGGAGGAAGCTAAGACATGATAATTGGTGGATTGTTAGTAAGAAATGAAGCTGATAGATGGCTAACTGAATTCCTTGAATCGTATAGTATATTATGTGATAAAATTGTTGTGTTAAATGACGCAAGTACTGATAATACAGTAGAAATATGTTCAAGGTATACAGATATTATATATGATACAGCTGAACATACTTTTATAAAAAACGAATCTATATTAAGAAAAGCGTTATGGGATAAATGTTGTAATCATGCCAAACTTAGTGATTGGATAGCGATATTTGATGCAGATGAGTTAATATCTAAATATGATGCTAAATATTTACATGAATTTATTGATTTTGGAATGTTATCAAATGATAAAAGTTTAGATTTAATAGCATTAAGATTATTCGACATGTGGAATGATAAACAGTACAGGTCCGATGATTTGTGGAACGCACATACTAGAGCATTTCCATTTCTAGCACGATATATTGAAAAAGATTTAACATTCTCTAATTCCCCCATACATTGTGGGAGATTTCCTACAAAAGTATTAAATTATACTTGTGGCATACTGGAAAATGTATATGTTAAACATATGGGGTGGAGTACTGAAAAAGACAGATTAAATAAATTTAAAAGGTATATGGACGTTGATCCAGATGGAGTATATGGATCACTAGAACAATATAAATCTATATTAGATAAAAACCCAAATTTGGAGGATTTGATTTGATGGATAAAATTTTAATAACGGCAGCTATTAATCAAAAACCTGAAATTTTAAAACATTATTTACAAAGTTTAGATGATTTAATAATAGATAAAAATTTATTTAGTGTGGATAGACATTTTTATTTACATAATTGCTATGATAATTTAAAAGATTATTTTAATGACGAAACTTCTCTTGTAAGATATGATAATAAAATTAGCTATAAAGTTTCAAATGATACACACCACTGGAAGTATGAAAATTTTACAACATTATCTACTATTAAAAATGAAATAATAGACTATAGCTTAAAAAATAATTATGATTATACATTTTGGGTTGATAGTGACTTAATTTTACATCCATTAACATTAATTCATTTATACAAAACTTTAAAACATTTAAAACTCAATATAATGTCAGAAGTATTTTGGACTAAATGGAATGTTAATGACGAGCATCCAGGAACTAACGCATGGCAATATGACCAATATGGCGGAAATCAATATGATTATACACAAAAAGGTATACATAAAGTTGGTGGTACAGGAGCATTAATTTTAGTAAATAATGATGTATATAGAAAAGGTGTAAATTATTCACCTATCGAAAATGTAACGTTCTCCATATGGGAGGATAGAGCATTTTCTATAAGAGCAATGACGCATGGATATAATTTATATATGGATACACAATACCAGGCGTTCCATATTTATAGAGATTCAGATCTAAAAAAGCTAGAAGCTGTAAAAAATAATCCCGAATAGGGTTAATATAGATAGGCTAGCTGTAAAATAGAGTCTTATTAGATTATAAGACTCTATTTGTGTTATATAATATATAGAAAAGAGGTGATCATATTATGGAGTTTGAAGCTCAAAAAATTGTATATGATGCTATAAATGATATAAGTGTTGAAGTTTATGATGAACCTACACCAAATAAACCATATTCATATGTAATCATTGGTGGGGGAGGTTCAATACCATTCCAAAAACACGGTAAAGATGGAATTGATAATAATTTTTTAATCACTATTTATACAAAACCTGGAAGCTTAGGATTTTATCCTGCGTTATCAATTGCAGCTGAAATAAAATCAAAGTTGCATATGAAAAGATTTGAAACTGATAACGTAAATTACAGGAACGTTATATGTAAACAAGTTTCACAAGACCGTGAACGTGATGGAGAGTACCGTAATTTAGATTTACGTTACCAAATTTTAATTGAAGAAGTTTAATAGTTATAAACTTTTTTAAATTTTAATTGAGGAGGTTTAAAATGTTAAAACAAATAAGTTATACCACAGATACACTAATAAGTGTTAGTGTAGCTAAGAATTTTCTAAAAGTCGGTTATACGACAGATGATACATTGATCGAAACAATATTAAAAACAAGTGAGTTTATTTGTGAAAACATAATTCATAAATCAATACAAGCTAAAAGTTTTGAGCAATATATTGATGGATATGATTATGTAAACGATAAATATTTAAGTAAAATTATGCTTTTTAATGCACCTATTGTCGGTACTCCTACAGCTACGATATATGAATTATATAATAGCACAGGGACAGCATACACTAATTTTAGAATGGTTGATAATGTCATGTATCCTTATGCAACACATTTTACAAAAGCTAGAGAAGGGGACGGATATAAAATTGAATTTGATTGTGCTATAAGTAATGAGCAGGAATTAGAAGTAATTAAAAATGTAATATTAAGACAAACAGCTTATTTATATGAAAATAGGGAAATGTATTTAATCCAACATTCAGAAGAAAATTGGTCTGTAAATTATGACATTAACAATGTACCAATGGAATTTAAAAGGATATTAGCACCATTAAGGCATAGAAATTTGGGGGTGTTATAATGCTTACAAACTTACCACATAGGCTTGTAATTTTTGAACAGTCCAGGACTGAATTTGAAGGAGGGTGTTATAGCCTTACATTACAAACCGTGACCGAAACATGGGGGAATGTTAAAAGAGTGAGTATGAGAAATGATACTAAGAATTTAAAAGATCAAGAATTTTTATTTTATAATGTAACAATGCGATATATGGATGACTTAAATAACGCAAATGTATTGAAATATAATAATAAAATGCTAAAAATAAATGCAGCAAGTGATCCTACAGGTAGGGGACTATATTTGAAATTGAATTGCCAAGAAGAATTGAATAATAATGCTTAACATGTTATAATTAACATGTAAAGGAGTGATTTAATGAAAACAAATAGTAAAGAATGGTGGGACGAAGAGTTTCGGGCTAAATGGATATACGGAATAGATGGTAGACTGCAAACTGCATATTATGCAAGTCTCCTTTTAACATCTGTAGATAATATAATATTAGAAATAATTCAAAATGCTGATTCTATATTAGATTATGGCTGTGCATTAGGAGAAGCAACCAGTATATTAAATACTATAAACCATAATGTTACTGGGTATGATTTTAGTGATGAGGCTATTAATTTAGCTAACATCAATTTCCCCCACTTGGTATTTAAGAATGAATTAAATTTTTTGGATAAATATGATGTGATCTATTGTTCTAATGTTTTAGAACATTTTGAAGATCCTCATACCAAATTAGAAGAAATATCTAAACATTGTAATAATTATATTATTATATTAGTACCATATAACCAAGAACCAAACGAATTCCATTTTCACAAATTTCAATATAATGAATTTCTTGGAAAGAATGGTATACCAGATTTTAAAATTATAAGACAAATCTTAATACAAACAAATAACAAAGTTTTAGATGGAGGTCAACAAATTATATATGTATTGGAGAGGATTTAAATGGCTAGAAATTCAATCCAAATTAGGGGTGCTGATAGGCTCATACGGAGATTTCAAAATTTTAAAGATGAAATAGAAAGAGAAGTTGAAAAAGAGCTTATCGCTACTGCTAAGACAGAATTAGAGACTAAAGCAAAAGAGTCTCTTACCGAGAAAGGTCATGTCGATACTGGAAGATTAAGAGCCAGTATATATGTTAAAAGCATACGTGAACAAACAAATAGTTATTCAGATCATGAAGGTAATCATTTTGTATGTAATATACATGGTAATATTGGTAAGATGAAAATAGCATTCGGAACAGATGTACCATATGCTAAAAAAATAGAAAGGTTAGATTCATTTATATATAACAATTTTAATGCTTCAAAACCTATTTTTAAAAGAAATATAAATAATGTTTTAAATAGGTTGTGCAGGCAATATTCTTAAGGAGGGTTAAACTATGGATAAGGAAATACCCAAAAGTACTCCATTTGATAATCAGATGATAAGTTTATTCAGTATAAATAATTTAACTAATAATACTGATAAATTTATTGAAATTCAAATGGGGAACACAAAAGTAGATATTGGTTATAATGACCAGGAAGGTATTAATAATTACAAATATCTTCAAGATGTTAGAAAAATTAATGTTTCTAAAATTTATGACCAAAGTGGAAATAATAATGACTTATTTCAAAATGTTGAAATAAGCCAACCAAAAATAGATACTTATTTAGAATTTTCGAATAATTCTGCAATGTATTTTGTAGATACTTCTAAATTTTATGATCGTAAAAGGTTTACTATCGCTTTAAATGTAATATTAGAAGGTGATGGTAATATTTTTAAATATGGAGATTTATATTCTATTGTATATAAAAACAATTATATTCAATTTATTATTGGAGAAAAAATAATTTATAATTATGAATATAAAGAATCTAATAATATATTTATAGCATGGACATATTTAAACGATATGATTACATCAAACATTATGATTAATGATTATAAAACTGAAATATACGATAGTACTACTCCACCATATAGTGATAAAGAAAAATATGATGCAATACTTGGCGGATTTAATGGGAAAATATATTCCTTCGGTGCATGGAATTGGAATTTACTAGCATCGCAATTGAATTATATTAAATCTAAGTTTTAAAAAAAGTTACTCAATTGAGTAACTTTTTTTTATTAATAGTAAAAAAGTGGTGATTAATAAAAATAAAATAGAACTATGGTTTAATTCTATCATACTGTATCATAAATCGTTATTTTATTTTAATATTTACACGTCAAACTTTAGCACATATAATATAATAATAACAATATAATTAATGGAGGTAATAAAATTGAGAATTAAAAAATTATCAAAGCGTAGTAAAGATTGTAGTTACGTACTTATTGATAAGGCTATACTACAAGCTTTAAATTTTGAAGAATATGTATCCTTTGAAGTAAAAAATAATAGTATAATTATTAAACCTTATTATGGAGAGGTAGAAAAGGTGGATAAGGAGTATGGTAAAAGAAGCCGAAAAAAAATATTATAAATATACTTTTGATGATTTAGAACAAATCATTAATGATGAGGATTACGATAAGTGTATTAATGATAATAGTTATTTTGATAAATTAATTCAAAATGAAAAAAAATACCTCGAAGATCAAGGTATTTCGCTATATATGAATGGTTCAAATTTCATAGTAGTTACTGATAACAATTTACATTTTAAATACATTAATACATTTAATGTATCACAATGTGACAAAAATGGCAAGTCTTTAATGACACAAGATATTACAAATTTGAAAAATAAAACTAAAATTATAGTGGAATACCTTAAAACACAAGGAGTACGATATTATGATATCGTACTCAATAAAAATTATATTAAGTTTGCATGTCCTATTTGTGATAAATCAGAAATGAAATGCTGTATAGGGATTAAATCTTTGAATGTTGTAACATTTTCTCATTCAGATTGCAATAATGAAAAACATTGGAGAATATGGGATAAGTGGAAGAATGAGATTAGAGCTTTAGAAAATCCGGATTTTACAAATGTAAAATGGGATGAAGATTTTGTAATTGTAACTTATAAAAATTTGGACGGTGATAAAGTTAATAGTTCATTAAAAAAATATAATGAATCTTATCCAGATTATGAAGAACGTCCAAAAATTTTAAAGTTTCAAATTTTAGATGTTATTGAAAATGTTAAATGTGTAATTAATCATTATTTCATTAAATGCAGATTTAATGAAATAAAGTTAAATTATGAAATAAATGATAAACCATTATCAGATATGATTGTATATATATGGGACATGTGTAAGAAACACAATTTTAGAATTAGTATTGAACATTTAGAAAAATATTTAATATTAATTTGTAAAGAATATAAATATAATCCAATTGAAGAATATTTAAAAAAATCTCATAAATATTATAGTAATAATAAAAATGATAATATCTTTGATGAATTATTAAAAACTATAAAAACTGATAGTAAAAATAAAAATGAATATATTTATAAATTTTTATTGCAAATGGTGTATATTGGATGTAATTCAAATGACAAATTAAATTCAGCTCAATTTATATTAGTACTACAAGGTGACCACGGTTTACAAAAAACTACTTGGTTTCAAAACTTAATACCTAAATTTATGCGGTTAAGATATTGGTTAGGTGGTAGAAGTTTAGATGCAAATAATAAAGATGATATCTTAGAGATGATGTCTGTATGGCTTTGTGAGTGTGGTGAAATTGCAGGGACATTTAAAAAATCTGATCAAGAAGCTATGAAAAATTTTATAACCAGAACTTTAGATAAAGTAAGACCTCCATATGCTAAAGAAGCAATTGATAAAGTTAGAAATATGATACTATGTGCTACAACTAATGATATTGAGTATCTACGAGATACTACAGGTAATCGAAGATATTTAACATTAATAAATTGTCAATGCAATGCATACCATGATATTGACCTAGATATGTTATGGGGGTATATCTATTCGAAATATTTAAATAATGAACCTTACTATTTTGATAATGATAAAATTAAAATTATAAATGATGAAAATAGGAATTATGTAATTACATCTGAAATTATATCAGAAGTAGAGAGTAAATTTGATTTATTCCCTGATAACAACATGGGGGAATGGTTAACAGCTTCACAAATATGTGAAGAACTTCCATACATTAATAAATTTAAATTAGGAAGAGAATTAAAAGCTAATAATGTAAAATTTAAAACGGGACATAAAAAAATGGTAAGTTATTACTTAAAAAGACTTTAATAGTCTTTTTTTTTTTTCCAATTTTGGGCGGAGAGGAGAAGTATAGAGGATTACATTAAAATCATCTCCTCATATTGGTATTAGTGTATAGTGGAGATGGAGGACTATATATTATAAATAAATAATAATAATGATTTTTATAATAAAATGTATATATTATGATACTAATTATTACCAAATAGAAAACAAATGTATACATAAAAAAAAAAAATAGACAAAGGATGCAAAAATGGTCCTCCTCCTCTCCAAAAAATCCTTGAAACCATTGGTATCACTTGCGTGGGGAGATATGGAGAACTACTCCACCGGAGGATGTCAATTGGAAAATATTTCAATATTTTTTTTTTAACCTAATATTTACATAACTGGAAAACCAAAAATGATGAAATTCCCCCATATTTTAAATAATTAAAAGTTTATAGAAATGTACCTAAATTTCATGAAAATGTACCAAAATTTCATGGAAATGCACTTAAATTTCATAAAAATGTACTAAATTATATGATATAATGTGAATAATCAAAATAAAATTGTATATTTCAACATTAACATTTATAAATAAGCTGAAAAATATTTTTCAGCTTATTTTTTGTGATAAAATTAATTCATAATTTATTCATAATTTGCTTGACATTATAAATTATGCATGGTATTATTACCATACTATAAATATTAGAGAAAAGGGAGAATTAATATGAAAAAAATCATAACAATAAGTTTAGCAATGTCAATTTTAATTACTATTTTTTGTGTAGGCCTTAATATAAATGCAGGCACAGAAACAAAAAAGTATAAAACTACATTTAGTGATGTAACTTCTGATGATATTACTGCTCTTAACGGGATTACATGGACAAAAACTGCAAGTGTAAATGGTGTAAGTATTTCAAAAGGTAGTTCATATACATTTGATGCATTTAATTTAACAGCTAATTGTAAAGTAGTAGGTAAATATGATGGGCATATAGTTTATGAAGGTAGTTCACCACAAGATTTTAATAAGCTAGGTTATAATGAAGTTACAGTAAATGCTGAAAAGAAAATACTTACTAGTCAATATGAAGATATAAATACTAAAATTGCTAACTATGCTAACAATGTAGTATTTATTTTTACATTTAATGTAGAAGAATTGACTGTAGAAGCATCCACTTCACCATCTGAAACAGCAACTAGTACAGCAACTGAAACAGCAACTAGTACAGCATCTGAAACAGCAACTAGTACAGCATCTGAAACAGCCACTAGTACAGCAAGCGAAACACCAGGCGCAACATCAACTAGCACACCAAAATGCACTAATACAACTACTGGTAAGTATGTATTAAATGTATCAGGTAATACTAATTGTAATATCCAAATTATGCAGGGTGAATTCAGAGGTAAAATTACTCAAAAAATGGTTACATCTTGTGTAAATGGATTGAGAAATACTAAAATTTATTACAATGGTAAATGGTCCAAAGGGTTTACATTAAACCAGGGAACTAATGAAATTGAAGTAGACGGTGAGAAAGTAAACGTATATGTTAGAAGGAATACAGCGACGGAACTTAGTACAAGTGATACAAAACTTAGTGCTAAAGGAGATTCGAAAAAATCATATTACACTTATTCTAACGGTAGAGTTCTACCTAAAACAGGAGAATCTTCAAGTAGTAAGTTACCATTTGTCGCTGGAGGCATTGCATTTATTGGTTTAGGTATAGGGTTGTTTGTAAGTTTAAAAAAAAGAATAATCTAAATAAATGGGTATAAATAAAAAAAGGCTTTAAAGCCTTTTTTTATTTAAATCTTTCCCCCATGTCTTTATAATTTTTGAATCCACACTTATCCATTATAAAATGATTTTTAGGTTGTCCGTCTTTAATTTGCTCATTAAGGAATTCAATAAATTCCTTGGGAAATTGTAAGCTGCTTCTTTTAAATTTATATCTAAACTTCTTTTCTATATCCATTGTGATTCATCCCTTCTTTAATTTAATTAATTATAACATGTTATATTTAACATTACAATTTAATAAATTGTAATTTGACATGTTACAATTAACATGTTACAATTAAGAAAACAATAAAGAAAGGAGCAATTAAAATGTCTAATGTTGGTAAATTGTATTATTGGAGTGAATTTTTACATAAACATTATCACAGCATTAGGAAAAAGACAGATAAATCACAGGTAGAAATTATAAATTATTTATGGAAGTGGTTTAATTGCATTATGTAGGAGGGATTTTATGGCAAAATGTTATGAATGTGGAAGAGAAATTATTGAAACTGAATTATATTGTAAAGACTGTATTGAAAAAGTAAAAGAAAAAATGAAAGAAGCTGTAAAAAATGATAAAAATGATAAGAAAGGTAATAAATAAAATAAAAGATTTCTTATTTGTGCCTAAAGTTAGGATAAGAAAATTTAGTAACACTTTAATTTTTACAGATAAAGAAATAAAAAAGATGAATGCTGAAATTAAGAAGCATTTACAGGAACAATCAACAACATATACTATCGGGGATTACATTTATAATTGGTATAAAGGAGATGATTAATAGTGATTAATGTATTAGTGTCAGGTAATAAGCTCGGTGAATTAGAATCAAAATTACATAAAGAAGGCTATTCGATTTGGAGAATATGCGATAGTGGTAAAATTAAGGTAAAATCTAATATCAGTAAACATGAACTTAAAAAAATGAGGTTAAAAAATCTTATATCTGAAGAAGAGTTTGAAACAATTAACATATATGAAACATATAGAAGATTCGTAAAAAAAGAATGAGTAATCTCATTCTTTTTCTTATTTTGTAACAATATTGTAATTGACATGGTAATTGTACCATGGTACAATTATATTATCAAATAACAAAGGAGAGATTGCAAATGGCATATTATGGATCAACAATAACAACAAGCAGGTTAATGGATATTGAGGAAAAATTAGGTTTATTAGTAAATTGGAGTAGAGCATTGAATAGATTTGAAGTATCTACAATTGAGAGAAATATTGAAGAAAATAACCAAAGGACTTTAAGTAAAGAAGAAATTGAAAGATTTGAAAATTCACCAAAAAAAGTTTTAGCAGAAAATGAAAAAGTTTGTATTTATCAATTAGGAATACATATTTATATTAATAGGGTAAGAGTAGTAAACCCACATGATGTAAGAATAACCTTCCAAAAAATATTATAAGAGGTGGCAAATGAATTTTGAAAAATTGGCAATAATGCTAACACAATTAAGAGTTTTAAATAAAAATTTTATAATAAAATGTAAATTTACACGGTAGAATTACCGTGTTATAGTTTTATAGAAAGGGCGATGATATAATGTTAAATGAATTAATAAATTTAGAAGTTTTTGATCCTAAATTTTTAATAATTGATACGGAATGCTTATATGATTATTGGTCATTTCAGTATAGAAATGAAGCTATGTCAAAAACTTATATTGTAGAATGTTATGAAGATTCAGATTTTTATAAATTTTATAGTGAGGTATTATGTAAAATAACAAGACCTATGTATTTTTACAGCATTGATTATGATGCAGTAATGATTAATTTTTTATGTAAACTCGTAGAAAATAATGAAGCAAATTTATGTTTAAAAATGAGAGAACTAAATAATCTAATTATGCAAGGATTAGATTATTTTAGGTTAAATAGTTTTTTCTGGGTCGAATGTTATTTTAAAGATGATTTGAAAGATTTTGATTTAGCTATTGAAAAATGCAAATTACATTATTCTAATAATCCCCCCACTTTAGAATTATTAGATAAATTCAGTAAAATGTTAGGAAAATCTAAAGTTTTTAAAAATATGATGTTTAATTCAATTCCTAAAATTATGTATTATTACACGATTAGGAATGATAGAAGACTCATACCTTCTATTTCCTTAAAGTCACTGCAATTAGTGGAAGAAGGGTACAACATCAAGATTGACTTTTCGGTATATAAAAATATTGAAAAAATTAAAGAAGATAATTTATATAATAAATGGATAGAATATTCTAAGAATGATGTAGATTTTTTATATAGATTTTTTGATAAAAATATAATACCTAAAATTAAAGAAAAATGGTTAGCTGTAAAAGCCGTTAATAGTCTTAGGAAGGTTGAATTAAAAAATAGAGTAATTTATAGTGAAAATAATACAGATTTAATTGTATCGATTCTGAGTATAGAAAATCCTGATAAAAATATTGATATTGATTATACAAATCTTATAAAAACAGATAATGTAAAATTCAATAATTTTGTAAAGTTTTGTAATGACAATCAACATATTAAAAGTGATGCAGAATTAAAAAAGGTATATTGCGATTATAATAATCGTGATTATATAGATGATGATTATAATATTGATATTGATATTCAAGTTAACAGTTTTGATGAAATTGAATTGAAAGGTTGCAAATGTAAATTTGGACTTGGGGGTCTTCATGGAGCTAAAGAAAATTTCCGTGTTGAAAATTTACTACACTTAGATTATGAAAGTCAATATCCATCGGTTATACTTCAATATGCTGAATTATTTAAAAATATTTTAGATGTAGATTTGTATGAACAAATCTACATAGAAAGAAATACTAATATTAAACAAAAATTAAAATGGGAACGAAATATCGAAGATATTAAGATATTGGAGGATTTAAAGTATGGATTTAAGATCATATTAAATTCTGCTTATGGGTTAATAAACTCTAATTTCAATCTTCCAATTTCTTGTAAACCTTTAGGAAGATTCATCTGCCTTAAAGGGCAATCTTTATTAATAAATTTATCTGAAAAAGTGGATCAAATTTATAATGGAAATACCGATGGGTTGATTGTACCAGAGCAGGAAATTAATATTGAAGATGATGGGTATTTTAAAGTTGGTATAGAAAAAATAGATAAGATAATTCAAAAAGATGTAAATAACTACATTAAATGGCAAAATGGTAAGATGAAAACTAAAGGTTGTTACAATCTTAAGATTAAGCAATGGATAAACAAAAATGAAAAATTAGCGGTGAATATTCATAATGCATTAAGATTATTAAATAATAAAAGTGTTGAAATTCTTCCAATATATTTTAACCCTAAGTGGTTTGAAATAGAGGAAAAAGCATATTATCTTACAAGTAAATCTATGGGGGATGTAATAATTAAAAATACGGTCAAACCTACGATTTTGGGTTTAAATAATGAACCTTTTTATTTCACTACAGATAAGAATTTAGCTGAATTAGAAATATATAATAAATATGCAAAAATTATAAAAGATAGGATTTTAGATTTTGAACTTGAAAAAAAAGAAACTATAAATTTCTTTGAAGTACAATTACTAAAAGATTCTGAAGAAAATATAAAACTAAAAAGGACTATGAGACGAAAATTTACGAAATTATTATCCCCCACAATTGGTTTAGCTGGATTTAGAGGAGATTTGAAAAAAGAATGTATGTTTTATAATAAAAATAATAAACAAACAATGATAAAATCATTAATCCAATATAATTTGACTCAAGTGTTAGAATCTACTGAGAGTAAGAGTTTGACTTTTTATAATAATAATGATAAATTTATTATTATTGACATTGATATTTATGATAAAGAATTAAAAAAGGCTAAAACTGGTTGGAAATCAATAACTCCTTTATTAGAAGAATTAAAACGGGCAAATACATTTGAATGTTGGAACAAAGTAACACTTGGGTATAATAAAAAGTTCATATTTAAAATTGATAGTGCTTTTAAATTTAAAGATAGTAAATTTTATGAAATAGTTAATAAAGCAGTAGTGTGGTCGTGTGATGGTTTTTATGAGTGCAACTTTAAGTCTCCTATAAATTTTGAAAATTTGAATGATGAAATAATTAAAAAATATTTGGTATAATACCAAATATTTTTTTATTTATATTGACATGTTATTTATAACATGTTAATATATAAATATAATATAACAAAGGAGAGATTACAAATTATGAAAGTTAAAATTTATGAAAATTCTAAAAGAAATAATGACATGGAAGCTCACGTATTGTTAGAGGATATACTATTTGTATATTGTAACATTGCTAAACCGGATGAAGGTAGAGAGTTTAGCGATGGGAAATATAATTGTACTGCATTGTTACCTAAAAAAGGTGAACAAACAAAACAGTTAATGGCATTGCTTGATAGAATGTCATTAAAAAATAATAATTTTAAGATAAAACCTAATACACAATATTATCCATTGAAATCTAAAGATTTGGAGGATATTAAAAGAAAACTGGATGCTGAAATAGACGAAAAGAAAAAGGCAGGATATGCGGAATATTTAAAAATTGCTACTGATAATTATTTAATGAAATTATCTAGCAATTATGAAATTAGAGTCGTGGATCTTAAAGGTAATGATGTTGATAATTTAGAAACTGTAAAGTTCCATATGGAATTTGTAAATGTACAATTTAAGATGACACAACCTAAAGACAAGTCTTATTTTTCAAGATTTTTACAAGGGGTACAACTTAAAGAAGTTGTAAGGTTTGAGGCTACTGATTTATTCAGTTATGAAGAAGATCAAAACGGTGACATAGGGATTGAAGAGAAAGATGATGAACTGCCATTTTAGGCAGTTCTTCTTAAAAAAATAATTATTACAAGGAGATTGATATAAATGAAAACAATATTGAATATTTTAGCATGGTTATTAATACCATATGTGAAAGTGTATATAATTTTGAAAGAAAAAAATGTAAATAAAGTAGTTAGAATCGGAATTCCAATTTTAATATTTTGTTTATGGGTTGGAATTATCCAAAATGATAAAAATGTTGATACTGAAAATAAAGATAAAACTTATGCTATAGAACCTACACAACAAATACAGACACAAACAATAAAACCTACAGAAATTAAAACGCCAGAACCTACATTAAATGAGATTCAAAAACGTGACAAATGGATAAATTCTCAGATTTTAGAAGATGGAAGTAATAGTTTAGTAAATTTGGCAATAATGAATAGTTTAAAAAATCCGAAAAGTTTTGAGCATGTGGATTCAAAAATTGATAAGAATGAATTATCCAATTTAAATTTAAAAAATCCTAAAATATACGTAACTTGTATATACAGAGGTACTAATAGTTTTAATGCAATTGTTACTGAAAAAATTAAAATTTCAATACAATATCCAAATTATGAATTGAAAATGGAACAGGAGGGA
>Ga0307433_1000332_pt1 | contig 39742 bp, 35 predicted proteins | sample SalMarWE160210MG_FD_202166 | JGI IMG/M metagenome (GOLD analysis project Ga0307433, IMG submission 202166) | Salt marsh sediment microbial communities from the Plum Island Ecosystem LTER, Massachusetts, United States - WE1603-210 | ecosystem: Environmental > Aquatic > Marine > Intertidal zone >... | reverse complement strand
CGTTTGCCACATTCATGCTTCGCTCCTTAGGAGCTGCCTATGGCACAAGCTACGCGGGACAAGGAGGGCACAGAGAATTGCGCAGGGCCCACAGGGCAAGCTGCCGGAGGCCGCATTAGGAGATTAAAAATCAAAAATAAAAGTGCAAAATTGCGGAATCCCGACTTCGTCGGGATGAATATTCATATTAATTAAGTAACGAAAAGTCCGAACGGCAGGCAGGACAAGCCCTTCGCCATCCTACTTCGCTAAAGCTACGAAGGATTTAGCTACGGAGGGCGAGTTAATATTTGTCAACGGGTAGATGGACGGTGTTTTGGGGGTCGCGGAGATTGATGTATTTAGCACCGCCTAATAAGGAACCGTATTCTTTATAATAGCTGTAAAGCTTGGCCAGTTTTTCCTCGTCAGTAGCTTCCAGATATTTTTGCCAGCAGCCGAATTCGGCCCCCCAGATGATTTCGGTATTATCTTTTGCATAAAGAATAATGTGCGGCTGGCGATTGTTATGAAGGCCATCGAAATTGCTTAAATCGATACGGTCAACCTCATCAAGCAAAGGCCTATCCGGCGTTACAGATTTGTCCATTTGCGCCATCGCGGACAGTATCGTTACAGCTGCGGCGATATCCTGCTTTTCAATCACTTTTCCCACGTTTGGTATTTTCGTTACCGTGACTCCTGTGATATGAACGAGCGGCAGCTTCGGCATCGGCACGAAATCGAGCACTACCCTCTCGGCATCAACGTAAAATTTGTTATAACCTGATTTTATCAGGGCGAGTGGTTTTCGCCACTGCCCACTAATAAGGATATTATCATGCGTGGTTTGCACCTTTACGTTGTCCAGCCAGCCCACAGATGCCAGGTTCTCTGCCACTAATCGTGCGGCTTTTTCATCAAGCTCGATATTTTTATAACCTGCAGCGGCAAAAATCTTTGTTCTTAGCTCGGCGGTTACCCATCCCGGCACATCTTCCAATACCAACGGACCTGTCTTAATAGGTGTGGTTGACCTTACATACTTTTCAACAAAATAAAGAGCTGCAACGACTGCGGCGCAAATACATACGACCGCCAGAACTTTCAAAATGCTCGTTAAGGGCGGTAAAGGCCAACGAAGCTTTTTCCTTTTCGGGGAGGTCCTGAGCTTAAACGATATCCTTTTGGTCTTTTTTCTTCTGGCCACAATTATCCTTTATTGGTTATTGTCCGATTAGAGAGAAATTCCGGATTATTATTTGCCAATGCCGCTTCGATAATTTTTACACACAAATCGCTCATTGAAAGTCCCGTTTTCGCTGCCGCTTTGGGCAGGAGCGAATGGGTAGTAAAACCCGGTATAGTATTAACTTCCAAAACGTAGGGTTTTGTGTCACTACCCAGGATAAAATCAACTCGCCCGAAGTGTCGGCAGCCAAGTGCATTAAAACAAACAAACGCCGATTGATTAATTTTTTCTATCAGCGCCGAGTCGTTAATCGTATCGAAAAGGTACTCAGTTCCCTCATCTATATATTTTGCGTGGTAATCGTAAAAACCATTTTTGCTTCGAACTTCGATGATTGGCAGCGCCTGATTTTCCAGTATTCCGACAGTGAGCTCTCGGCCTGTAATATATTCTTCAATCATACAATCGCTAAATTCAGTTAAACACTTCTTTGCATCTACTATTGCGGAGTTTGGGTCATCGGCAATACTAACGCCGATAGTACTTCCCTGCTTTATTGGTTTTATTACATATTTGCCTGCAATTCCGCCAGACGTATGGCGGACAAGCTGCCGGAGTTGTTCTTCGAGCTCCTGAATGTTGGTGTCGTGGTCGAAGTGAAGTGCTGCAGGAGTTGCTATGCCGGCTTCGGCAAAGGCTTTTTTGCTTGCCATCTTGTCGAACGCTAACCTGCTTGCTGCCGGCCCGCTGCCTGTATAGACGAGTCCTTTGTCTTCGAGTATCTGCTGAAGCCGGCCATCTTCACCGAACCTGCCGTGAAGCGAGATAAAGAATACATCAATGTCACTGTCCTCGAGGATACTCATATTATCCGGCTGAATATCAGCGGGTACTACATTCAGGCCGGCCTCTTTAAGGGCCTGTGCGACACATTGGCCGCTTTGAATACTGATGTCGCGCTCCTCCCCGATACCGCCCATGAGAACGGCGACTTTCAGTTTATTTTCTCCTATTTTCAATTCACCAGCTTCCTTATGCTCCTATCGAGAGACGAACCACATAGCACGAGTCACGAACTTACTTCCAGACTTCGATTTCAAGCTCCAGCTCGATATTAAATTTTTCTTTGACCCTTTGGGTTATGGCCTCTATTAATCTCATAACGTCATGGCTTTTGCATCCCTTTTGCGCAATGATGAAATTGGCGTGTTTTTCGCTGACGACGGCTCCGCCTATCTGTAAACCTTTAAGGTCTGCCCTGTCTATCAAAGCGCCGGCAGAAACCCCTCTTGAATTTTTGAATATGCAGCCGGAGTTTTTTGAATTTAAGGGCTGATTGTTCTTTTTATAAATCCAGATTTCCTTCACCGTTCGCATAATTTGCTCAGGGTCGGCGGAAGCCAACTGCATTCGGGCGTTCAGGATAAATTTTGCGGTGATATTTGTGCTGCGGTAGTCGAACATCAGTTCCGGTTTGCTCTTTTCAAAGATACTGCCCTGGCTGTCCATAAGAGTAACCGATTCAACGGCTGCGCCAATATCACCGAAGTTGCCGCCTGCATTCATTCTTACCGCACCGCCGACCGAGCCGGGTATGCCTGTCAGGGCTTCGATACCTGAAAGACCATTCTGCACACAGGTTAAAACCAGCTTGGCTAATTCTGCTCCTGCCCATGCGGTAAGCTCTTCGCCATCGAACTGCATCTGTGCAAACTCCTCTACCTCAAGCTTTATAACCGCTGCCCGCAGGCCCTCGTCGCTGATTAGCAGATTGGAGCCGAAGCCGAGCACATAAATTGGGATTTTGTTTTCATTGCAGCGCTTAACCACCTCTTTAAGCTGCTTGGTGTTTTTCGGCCTGATAAAATAATCAGCCGGACCACCCAAGCCGTACCAGGTGCACTTTGCCAACGGATATTTAATTTGGACTATTTCGTCCAAGCCAGTGAATATATTCATCTGCCACCTTCCAAACGTCGCCTGCGCCCATAGTGATAACTAAGTCGCCGGAAGCTACGTTTGCCTTTAGATAATCACAAATACCCTCAAAAGTGTCGATAAACAGAGCTTGCGTACCATTGACTCGCATTTTCTCGACAAGTATCTGCGAGTTAATTTCTTTTTTGGCCGTCTGCGAATCCCGGACGAAATAAATCTCAGGCACAATAGTTATATCGGCAAGCTTGAAGCTTTCAGCAAAGTCATTCAGCAAAAATCTTGTCCTGCTGTATTGATGTGGCTGAAAAATACACAAGATTCGCCCCGGCTGATACCGCTGGCGTATCGCCTCAAGCGATGCCCTGACTTCAGTCGGATGATGCGCATAATCGTCGAGAACTGTTATTCGATGGTACGTGCCTTTTAACATCAGCCGGCGGTCAATACCGGTAAAAGCAGGTAATAGTTCAAGCACCTGCTTTGGGTCTATTCCGATGTTAACGGCCATAGCTGCTACTGCCAGTGCGTTTAGGATGTTGTGTTTGCCCGGTATGGATATTCGAGTCGCTCCTAATATCTTGTCGCTATGATAGACCTCAAAAGCATAGAGCCCGTCATTTAACTGAAGATTTTGGGCATAGAAGTTGCAACTTTTATCGAACCCGAAAGTCTCACAACGGATATCATTTCTCAGTTGCCTGATTATTTTTGCCACGTTTGCATCCTGGCCGTTGGCAATTAGGACGCCATCCGGTTTTACACCACGAGCAAACCGGCCGAAGGCATCAACTATTTCATCCTCATCTTTATAGTAATCCAGATGGTCCTGTTCGATATTGAGTATGCAGGCGATTTTCGGTTTTAGGTTCAGAAAACTACGGTCGTATTCGCACGCTTCCGCAACGAAATATTTACTATCACCCACGCCGGAAGTACTTTGCAGTTGGCTGACCTCGGCCCCTATAATAAAATTCACATCGACCCCTGCCTGCTTTAGCAGGTACGTAAGCCAACCGCTTGTGGTGCTCTTGCCGTGTGTTCCGGCTACAGCAATACCGTCATACTGGTTCATCAACTCTCCGAGCATCTGGGCATATTTATAAATCTTCACCCCCCTTTCGCGAGCTATTTTCAATTCGGGATTATCCTCTTTTATCGCTGCTGAGATGACGACCGCGTCGGTTTGAGTATCGAGATACTTCGCGTTATGTCCGATTTTTATGTCGGCCCCTGATTGGCAGAGCTTGTCGATAATACTGCCTGTAGTTTGGTCTGAGCCGGAAACAATAGCATTGTTTTTCATTAAAAGCTGTGCCAGCCCGCTCATCCCAATCCCGCCGGCACCAATAAAGTAAAATTTCTTGCCTGCTACACCCATCTTTGGCCTGCCCTTTACGACTTCATATCTGTGAACCGCTTTTATCTTCTTTGGATAAGCTCGTATGTTCGTCTGGTCCATAGCATCCGTTCTCCGAAGTTCTACGAAGGATGAATCCTTTCTGCGTCGTTATTTCCATAGCAAAGACGTCAGCAGTTTAGCACAGGAACAGGACGAAGAAAAGAAAAAAGATGAACCACACTACCCTACTTTTCTATATCATCCGGAATATACTCAAGCAAATCTCCGGGCGTGCAGTTCAATACCTTGCATATACTGTTCAAAGTAGAAAAGCGAATGGCGCGGGCCTTATTGGTCTTTAGAATCGAAAGATTATTCACCGCCAAGCCTGTTGCCTCAGCCAGGTCTTTTAGCTTCATCCGCCGGTCTAAAAGTACGTAATCTAATCGAATGTTAATCATCTGCAATCTCCTTTCAGACCAGTGTCTTTGATTCTTCAATAACAGGCAGCAAACGATGCAGTATCATACCAACCCCAATAAGGAGCAGAACTTTTGCAACAGTCGGTACAAGCAATGGCTGCACTAATAAAATCCGGGCCGACTCTGACATTTTCGAGACCGTGAGAAGCTTAAAATTTATAAACCAGGTGTCGTCTCCGAAAGCCAGTATGGTGACGCAGAACCTCCAAGTCAAGAAGATGGCATAGATGTAGCACAATTTGTCCGTCATTCGCAGAATAAGACGTGCTTTGGCCTCAGGGCGGAGCAAATAATCCAGGAGGCCCGCTATGGCGAAGGCCAGAAAGCCGGGAATAACAAAGTCATAGGCAAGGCTGTTAAGTATATAAAGTAGTACATCAATCCGCTGTTCATCAGTTCCCGTTGCGCTTTCTTTAGCAATTGCAAAAAACCAGAAAACTCCTCCCAACACCAAGAACCAGCCGAGGATGCGGGCGATGAAGCAGTAAGCTTGCAATAGCCGACGGTGTTTTTCAATGAACTGTACCATAAGAATACCTCCTTTCAATATTATTTTTTAATCTAACATCGTATAATTGTACACGATTATCATTATATTGTCAACCATAAAAATTAAATTTTTACAAAAAATTTTTAATATAAAAAGCGGGATTTTTGCAAAGAAACGGGGCAAATAAAAGAAAAAAGGCCGCAAGTCCCAATTAAAATCGGAACTCACGGCCCTAATCAACTAATTTTCTAATTCGCTTATGCTCTTGTGCCCTTACGCCCTGCGTTTCAGCAAAGCTTGTCCTGAGCGAAGTCGAAGGACCAGTCCTCCCAACCCAAGCAGCAAGAGTGTAGCCGGCTCAGGAATTGAGGACCAATTTGCCTCAACATAACTTTCATTGTTGACCAATGCATAACTAACGTTGAGAAGGTCACTTTCAAGAACTGAAATGATTGCATGGTTTGCATTCGTGGGTTGTACGTAGATAGTCGTTCGAGATTCTGCCACGTTCCACTCATCAACGAAATACCGAATCATATCGCCACCGTAGGCTGCAGCCTCCGTAACAAACAAACTCACGTCAACGGCAGGATAGTTCTCACAAAAGCCACTACTTGTGCTATCGTAATAGAACCATGTAGCGCCCCCGTGACATTGATAGACAGAAACATGCGTCATGTCACCACAGCCCGCCCCCCAAGCCCTTTGGTAGATTACCCCCGCCGAGGAATGGTCGCTGTTGAAGTCTATAGCAATCTCAGGGAGACCCCACCCGTCCGCATAAGGATTTACTCCTATAGCTTGTTTTTCCGCGTCATACCAAATGAGCAGATTCGCTTGGCCTGTGGACACATTAAAAAGACGTACTAATCCGATAGCCAACACCCAAAAGATAATTCTTCTGGCAAACATAATTTTGCTCCTTACATTTTTAGCAGCTATTTGTGTTGCTGGCTCTTAATCCTAAACATGGTTTATACACAAAAATAGCTTAAGCAGAAAAAAGATATGTGAAACCCTACATAGAGTCTTTCCCTTCACCATTTCTTACCAACGCTAAACAATTATAATGTAGGTTAAAAAAAATGACTTGTCAAGCGAAAAATGTAGAATTTATAGGACTTTTTGCATTTTTTGTGTTACTTCCTGTATAACTTGTCCTAAGCAGGATTGAAGGGGCAGAAGTCCGTCCCCAAGAAACTTGGATTCCGCATCAAGCCTGCCCTGAGCAAGGCCGAATGGGTGCGGAATGACAACTCGTCAAAGTGTAAGCAACAGGGATTTACCATTCGGCTTCAGCGTATGGGCCTATGTAGCCCTTCGGTTTGGATTTGGCGCGGGATTTGAGAATAGCTTGTGCGATTGCGATGTCGCTTTGCCGGGTAATTTTAATATTCGAGGAGTCCGTCTCGACAATCGATACCTTTCGGGCTACGGCGGGCTCCGCCCCGACGAGATGGCCAAGGGCTTCGACAAGCTGGGAATCATCGGTTCGACCTTGCTCACCGCAGGCGTTGATTTTGCTCGCATCGAGCTTTTTAAGATTTTCGTATGCCTTTTTCAGTAGTTTCGCCTCAAAGACCTGCGGAGTTTGGGCTTCATAAAGGCCTGTTCGGTCAACGGTTTTGATTATTGTATTATCCTTAGCTTGTTTTATAGTTGCCGATACAGGACAGGCCAGCAGCGCTGCACCTGTTTGAGCAGCGGTAGTGATGACTTTTTCGAGCCACTCTTTTGTCAAACAGCACCGCACGGCATCGTGGACGGCAATAAGCTCGATATTATCTTTGACAAGCTCTAATGCCTTATTTACGGTTTCAAAACGCTCGGCGCCGCCGAAGAAGATTTCTACGTTAAAAAATTTCAGGTTAGGCCCCCACTTGACGTTCACCATCTCTTCGTCTTCTTTTGGGATGCCTAACAAAATCTGTTTTACATCATCGCGGTCAGCGAAAAGCTCGACGCTTCGCAGAAAGGCCCCCCTGCCGCCTACATCGACGAACTGTTTTTTTCTCTTTCCGCCTGCGGTGAGCGTAGTCGAACTGCCAAACCGGCTGCTTTCTCCGGCGGCACATATTATCGCAGCAACATTTTTACTCATAATAAAAGCCCTTCGCAGTTAAAACTCGATACCTTGTCTTGCTTCTATCCCCTTGTCAAATGGGTGCTTGATATTTTTCATTTCTGTTACCAAATCGGCCATTGCTATCAATTCATCGGTTGCACCTCGGCCGGTCAGTACAATCTCAACGCAGGGGTCTCGTCTTTCGATGAGGTCTTTAATTTTTTCCAGACTTGCCAATCCTTTTGACAGGCAAAATACAATCTCATCAAGTATTAACACGTCATAAAATCTTTTTTCCGCTGTCTGGGCTAATCTTTCGAGGGCCTCGCTGATTGCAGTTTTGGCTTTAGCAACCTGCTTTTTATCATCAAAAGATTTGGCCATATCCCATTCAACGTCAAGTGCCTCGACCCTTATTCTCACTGTGCCCAGTTTCAGGGCAAATCGCTCACCAATATCAAGAGATGCCGGTTTTAAGAACTGGTAAATAAGGACCTTATTGCCCTGCCCTGCTGCACGCAGAGCCAGGCCAAATGCGGCGGTGGTCTTTCCTTTGCCATCGCCGGTGTAAATCTGGATAAGCCCTTTTTTCAGCATAACAGTATAATAAAAGAATAAGGGATGGATTAAAAATAAAAAATAGGTTAACTCCCCAATAAATTGGGGGGCTAAACAAACCCCGACCACAAGGGTTGGGGTTAAATAAAAAAACTTAATTTTTTTGCGATTTACTATTATATTTCAGCTGTTTTTGTGTTATTTTATCACTTGGAACAAGGCGTTGATGGTTTGTTTAGTAATGAATAATTGTAAGAGGCTCTGTTTTATGGAGGGTTTTTGATTATGGCAAACGATTATAGTTCGCTGTGCGATGACTTTTATCTCGATATGTGCATCAATACCGAGTTAGACCTCCCGGGGCAGCGGGATACCATCCTGGCTTTCTTTGAGCGAATACAAAAGCAATTCTCTTCCATGGGCCGTTTCTACCGACGCGAAAACAGCGAGTACTGCCTGGAAGAAGACCCCCATCTCGGCCGATACCGCTGGATTACTCTCGAAATAGACTGTATCAGCTCCGGAGTTGTCAATCCATTAAACTTCGAAGAGGCCTTCTGCCAGCATAGATTTGTGCTCGAGCTTGTCCCTTATATGCTCAGCGTAAGCCATCTTGACATCGCTTCACTGGATGTAACTTTCGCTATGGATTTTGATTATGCAGGCAGCCATGATGAGGTTATTGCGGAGGCGCTATTATCACAAAGCCCTTTTAATTGCCTTCTGGATACTCCTTATAGAGTGGTGGGTTTCTCCCCTGCACTGGTTGTGGCCTTGTCAGAAGATGGTAATACTCAGGCTAGAATCAGCATAGAGCCGAAAACAGGTGTCTGTTACGGCGGAAGAAAGCAAAAACACGATTCAGAACAGGCCATAAGCTTGTTTTTTACGATTCGTCAGTATCCCTCAGCCACTGAAAAATTTGACGCTCTGAAATCTTTTGAATACCAGTGCCAATTGGCCCAGGAATTAATGGCTGAGAAAATCGTTCCAAACTTTGTTCTGCCTTTAACCGGGATAATCGCACAGAAAAAATTAATGTAGACCCACACCCATTTGATTGCCAGCGGCCCATGCAGGGTGTGGAAGAAAGGAACCTGAAATGGCTATAGAAGCACCGATAAGTAAATTCAAAAAGACAAATCTGAAAATCTATATCGTTGTTTGTATTCTTGCAGCAGCTATTTTTGGCTACGATGGTTATCTGAGCAAATACAAATGGTCAAAGCGATATGACTTCTATAAAAATCACGTTATTGATAATAATGGCAAGCCCGATTCCTCGATGAATTTCAATCGGAAATCCTCACCAATCCTTTTTGGAGCTGCGGTGCTTTTGGGTATCTATCTGTTTGTAATAAGGAGCAGGAAACTTATAGCGGAGGAAAATGACCTTATACTCAGCCTGAATGAAAAGATTGCGTATGATTCCATACAAAAAATAAATAAGACCCACTTTGACTCAAAAGGTTACTTTATCATCACATACAAAGATAAGAATGGCAGAGAAATCGACCGTAAAATAAGTGATAGAACATACGACAATTTAAAAGCTGTTTTGGACCATCTGGTAGCAAAAATCAGTTGATAGTTGATGCTCGATGCTTGTTGCTCGATTCTCAACAAGTATCGGATTTCCAATATCGAGAATCGAGATACGAGAGACAAGCAAATGAATACGTGCGTTGTTGGACTGCAGTGGGGTGACGAAGGCAAAGGCAAGATAGTTGACATCTTTGCCGAGCAGCACGATATTGTTGTCAGGTACGGTGGCGGTGCAAATGCCGGGCATACCGTTATTGTAGGTGACAACAGGTTTGCTTTACACTTGCTGCCGAGCGGTTCGGTTCGACCAGATACTATTTGCGTGATTACCAATGCCGTAGTGGTTGACCCGGATACCCTGATAAAGGAAATTGAGGTACTCGAACAAAAAAATATTACGCTAACGGGACGCCTCTTTATAAGTGAGAATGCCCATGTAGTTCTGGATTATCATAAGAAAGAGGACCAGCTACGAGAGGAATCGCTCGGCAAAAATAAAATTGGTACGACAATTCGAGGTATCGGCCCTTGTTACGCGGATAAGGTCGGCAGAAGCCACGCCATTCGTATGTCCGATTTCAGAAACCTCGAAAATCTCAAGGCCAAATTGCAGATTATTGTCGAATACAAAAATAAGGTTTTTACAGCTCTTTATAACGCTGAGCCGATAAATGCCGAGCAAGTCTTCGAAAAGTGTAAATCTTACGCTGATAAGCTACTGCCATTTGTGACCGATACAACCGAATATCTGCACAGGTCGATTGTCAAAGGTAAGTCTATTCTTTTTGAGGGTGCGCAAGGGACGCTATTGGACCTGGACCACGGCACTTTTCCGTATGTGACCAGCTCAAATTCAAGCTCACTTGGTATGCCGGCCGGCTCCGGCATACCAGCTAAGATGGTTAATAGATTCATCGGCGTAGCCAAGGCCTACACAACAAGGGTTGGAGCGGGCCCGTTTCCCACTGAGCAGGATAACGAGATTGGTCAATACATTCGTGACAAAGGACATGAGTACGGTACTACGACAGGTCGGCCTCGCCGATGCGGCTGGTTCGATGCCGTAGCTGTATCCTACTCCGTAACCATCGGCTCCATTGATTCGATAGCGTTGATGCACCTCGACACACTAACAGGCCTGAAGGAAATAAATATTTGCAGGGCATATAAAATTAACGGAAAAGAAACTACCTTCTTTCCTGCTAACATAACAAGACTCTCACAGGCAAGTGCCGTTTATGAAACTGCCCCCGGCTGGGATGTTGATATAACCAAAGTAAATGATTTTCACGATTTGCCTGCCAACGCCCAGCATTTTATTTGCCTTATTGAGGAAATGGTCAAAAAACCTGTCACAATTATTGGGGTTGGAGCGGAACGAACCCAGACGATATTCAGATAACCTCAGAAGACAAAAGTCAAAATATAAAGGTTAGAAAACAGAGGTCAGAAAACATCTGTACGCTATGGAAAGTTTTGAAGAGAAACTTAAAAAGACTGCTAAACGTCTCGGCCTAAAGGCCGAGCAGGTGCCCCGTCATATCGCAATAATTATGGACGGCAACGGCCGATGGGCGCAGAAAAAAGGTTTGCCCCGTATGGAAGGACATCGCAAGGGCGGAAAGACGGTCGAAAGAATAGCCCAATGCTGTGTCGATTTTGGCATCGAGTCTCTGACCTTATATTCTTTCAGTATAGAAAACTGGAAGAGACCTAAAGATGAAGTCAATTCTCTAATGCATCTATACGCCCAATACCTTATTCAGATTCGCCAGACTTTGGCCAAAAATAACGTTAGACTGATACACCTTGGCCAATTATCCGGTCTGCCTCCAAAGGTACAGGCAGAACTTGCAGAAACCATAGAAATGAGCGCTGCTAACACGGGAATGAAACTTGCGCTGGCTCTGAACTACGGCAGTAGAACCGAGATTGCAAATGCCATTAAAGAAATCGCTCAAGAATATAAAAGCGGCAAACTTCATCTAAGGGATATCGACCAGCAATGCGTAAGTCAACATTTATACACCGCTGGCCTTGCCGACCCGGACCTTTTAATACGTACAGCAAACGAGATGAGGGTCAGTAACTTTCTGCTCTGGCAAATTTCATACAGCGAGTTCTATGTCACAAAAACTCTCTGGCCTGATTTCAAAAGACCAGATTTGGAAAAAGCAATACTCGCTTATGTAAAACGCAGCCGGCGCTTTGGTGGAATCACAAAATCGCAAATGTCGGATAGTTGCAAGTAACGGGCGATTTGCAATAGGCAATGGGCAACTATGCTTAAATACAGATTGTTTTTCGGCACAGTAATGACGGTACTTTTTGCCGCCATTGTTATTTTTGACGGCTGGATGGATGGCGGATTGACAGCTACAGCAGCCGACGACAAAGCAGTGCAGGGAACATTGCTCTTTTTACTCATTGCTCTATTGGCAATTCCCGCTCAGCTTGAGCTGTCCAGGCTTGCAGCAGCAAGTACAGGCGGTTCGCGAACCGCCCCTACATTGAGGATTTTCACCCCTGTTTCAATCATCGCATCGATTTTATTCGCAGGCGCCTGGTACTGGCCACAACTAATCGAAATCTCCCCTCGTATATTTCTGTTTTTTCTCCCAGCTTTCGTATTGATATCGCTGCTTTTATACCAATATATACACTATGGGACTTCAGGAGTATTAGCTAACTGCGGGGCAAATTATTTTTCTATTGTTTATCTTGGGCTTTTTAGCAGCTTTGTTCTCGCCATCCGCATCGACTTTGGCGTCTGGCCGCTTCTTATGTTCATTTTTGTTGTAAAGTCCGCTGACATAGGAGCATACACAATTGGCAAGCTTTTTGGTAAGCACAAGTTTTCGCCTAAAATCAGCCCTTCAAAGACGTGGGAGGGTATGCTTGGCGCTGTTGCGGTCGCAGTAATCGTTGCTATTTGCTTTGCCCTAAGTTGTGATATAATTACAGTGGGTTGGTGGTTGGCGGCAATTTTTGGCTTTTGTTTTGCTTTCATTGGCCAGTTCGGCGATTTGGCCGAGTCTATGATAAAAAGAGATGCCGAGCAGAAAGATTCGGCAAAAAGCGTGCCCGGCTTCGGCGGAATATTGGATGTCATTGATTCACCTTTGATGGCAGCACCATTTGCTTATTTATTCTTTATGTTTTGCTCTTAAAGAGAAGAAACTTTGGAAATTACCATACAATTAGATTCAGCCGGCAAGCAGCTTCAGCTGTTCGGCCAGGCCGACAGTCATCTTCGGCTGTTGCGTCAATCACTTGGCGTCCAAGTCACTGCCCGGAAGTCCAGTTTGATAATCACCGGCGAAGAACAAAACGTGAACAGAGCAGCCGAGATTATTAACAAAATGCAAAAACGTCTAATCAAATGCGGCTCGCTTACTACTGCGGATGTAAATGGCTTTATCACTCGTAGTGGTTCGCTCACAGTCTCTGATACCGGTGAAGCTATTGCCGTCTATTCGCACAAAAAGGTGGTCGAGCCCTCAACCAAAGGACAGCTAAAATACGTTGAAACAATGTTAGCCAACGACCTGACTTTTTGTATTGGCCCTGCCGGCACCGGCAAAACGTATCTGGCCGTCGCAATTGCTGTCTCAATGCTGAAGAAAAGGCAAATAAGGAAAATCATCCTTGCGCGACCGGCGGTGGAAGCCGGTGAAAAACTTGGCTTTCTGCCGGGCGATATACAGGCAAAGGTAAATCCATATCTTCGGCCTCTTTTCGACGCCCTCGAAGATATGATGGACTTTGCTCAGATGAAGAAATTTATGGAGCTGGATATTATCGAAATCATTCCGCTGGCCTTTATGCGCGGCAGAACTCTAAATGAGGCTGCCATTATCTGTGACGAGGCCCAAAACACATCACCTCTGCAAATGCTGATGGTCTTGACAAGATTGGGCCACGGCTCCAAAATGATAGTAACAGGTGATATAACACAAATTGACCGAGAACCAGACCAGAAAAGCGGGATGGTCGAGGCAATTGAACTACTGCGTCGCATAAAAGGAATAGGTTTTACCCAGTTAAGCCAAAAAGATATCGTGCGACATAGATTGGTTCAAAATATCGTACAGGCCTATAAAAAAAAGCAAAATCTAAGTAGCAATTTGTAACTATTAACTGATGATTGGGGGATAGATATTATGGATTACAGAAGAGTTATTCCGTGTCTGGATGTAAAAGACGGCCGATTAGTTAAAGGCATTAACTTTGTTGAGCTGAGAGATGTCGGTGACCCTGCGGAAAATGCCGCTGTTTACAGTGAGGCAGGAGCAGATGAATTGGTGTTTCTGGACATTACAGCAACCATTGAAAATAGAAAAACGCTGCTTGATGCCGTCAAGAGAACAGTCGAGAGAATTACAGTGCCATTGACCGTCGGCGGTGGAATTCGTAACTGTCAATCGATTGGAGAGCTGCTGGATGTAGGTGTATCAAAGGTGTCTATCAATACCGCTGCTGTGCATAATCCTGACCTTGTTAAAGAGGCGGTAAGTGAGTTCGGCAGCGAGAAAATCACAATTGCTATAGATACGTTTAGCAATTTGCAATTGCCGTCCGGCTTTGAAGTAATAATCAACGGGGGCACTAAAGGTACAGGAATGGATGCTGTCGAGTGGGCAAAAAAAGTAGAAGACCTTGGTGCTGGAGCAATCCTGCCGACAAGTATGGATGCCGACGGCACGCAGGCCGGATACGATATCCCGATGACCAAAGCAATATCCAGTGCAGTGAAAGTGCCGATAATCGCATCAGGAGGAGCTGGAAAACTCGAACATCTGTACCAGGCCATCGCTGAGGGAGGAGCAGACGCTGTTCTTGTGGCCTCGATAGCACATTTCGGCACGTACACGATAAAGCAGATGAAAGAGTATTTGGCCGAGCGAGGGATACCGGTAAAACTTTAAGTATTTTTTGCCACGAAGGCAGTAGAAATGTAAAGTGCCTAAAATGAGCAAAAGTTTAAAAATAATGCGCCTATGGCGTGTAAATCCGCAACTTTAGGCACTTTAGCTCACTTCTCTTTTCCCGAAAGTCACTATCTGGATTAGCCGATAGGAAAAGTGCGTAGACTCTTTAGTTTTTCTCATAGAAAAGGCCCTTGAAATGTTTGGCAAATTGAAAGAAAAGAAATTGTCGTTGAAGCCCCAGCTTTTTCTTATTCACTGGTATCGCAGTAACAGGAGCTGCTCCAATCCAAGCCAGCGGAGGGTCAAGCCGGAACAGATGCCGCCATTGATGGTCCGCAAAGCCGAATGGCGCCGATAATGCCCTTGTTCACCAAGAGCGAAAAAAACAATCTCCCTACTCCATCCAATCCTCTGCAAATTTTGCAAAGTCGAGAAAGTTCACTATACCGTCACCACCTGGAGGAGCAATATCAACTGATGCCTCATCCTGCAGCCAATAAAGGCAAAGTTTCGCCAAATCCTCAAAATTAACTTCGCCATCACAGGTTATATCAGAAGCAGTACTTTCTATCTCTAATAAATCAACGCCGTTAATCGTTAACTCTAGCGGCATACCAGTATCTGCCTTCTCACATCTTACTTTCCATACTATTTTCTCAGCGTCAATCGGCTCTGCTCGGTCAACTATAAAGGTGCATGTAACTGTACTGGTGAATGACTGTCGGCTCCCGAATTCAATATCTCCGAATGTTATATTTGGCTCAATGATGGTCATATTATCAGGCACCTGTATCATATCGAACTCGACGTTATTCACCGCGAAGGAATACAGATTCGTAAAGGTCGCTTTACAGTCATACTCGAACTGCGTTCTACCAATGCGTTCTTTATTTACAATTTCTAACGCCGGCTTTGCCGCTCTTAAGGCAAGACTATGATTTGCTCCTGCGGAAATAGCAACAAAGTCATTGCCAGAAGGCGGACTTGCCTGACCAAATTTATTGTGGCCCCAGCCAATTACAGAACCATCTTGCTTAAGGCCAAGGGAGTGCGCCCCACCCGCTGCAATAGCGATAAAACCACTATTAGGAGATGGTACATTACACTGACCAGATGTATTGTATCCCCAAGCGACAATGGAACCATCTTCCTTCAAACCTATACTATAGACGCTGCCTGCATCAATGGCAATAAAGCCGCTATTAGGAGATGGTATATCGCATTGACCATACCAGTTGGCTCCCCATGCGACAACTGAGCCGTCTCGCTTCAGACCAAGATTGTGTCCATATCCTGAGGCGATGGCAATAAAGTCGATATTAGGAGATGGTACATCACTCTGTCCAACGCCATTTGCACCCCAGCCGATGATGGAGTTATTTTCCTTCAGTCCAAGACTGTGGTAGTTGCCTGCGTCGATGGAGATAAAGCCGCTATTGGGTAATGGTACATCACACTGGCCCATGCCGTTGTATCCCCAAGCGACGATTGAGCCATCTTCTTTTATGCCAAGACTGTGTAACCAGCCTGCGGCCATATTAGTAAAACCGCTATTAGGAAAAGGGATATCACACTGGCCCATGGGATTGTATCCCCAGGTGGCAATTGAGCTATCTTCCATTAGGCCAAAACTGTAGTGGAGTCCTGCAAAGATAGCAATAAAGTTGTTTCCAGAATGTAAATTCGCCTGACCATCACTATTCGAGCCCCAGCAGACAATAGTCCCATCTGACCGAAGGGCTAGAGAATGAAACCTTCCTGCCGCGATGGCGATGAAATCATTTCCGTCAGGTGGTGTCGCCTGGCCATAATTATTTTTGCCCCATCCGACAATAGTCCCATCCGATCGAAGGGATAGAGAATGAAACCTTCCTGCCGCGATGGCGATGAAATCGTTTCCGCTAGGCGGACTCGCCTGACCATCTTCATTGTATCCCCAGCCGACAATAGTCCCATCCGACCGAAGAGCAAGAGAATGATGTGCCCCTGCTGTAATGGCAATGAAATTATTACCAGAAGGCGGATTCGTCTGACCATAGTCATTGTTACCCCAGCTGACAATGCTGCCATCTGATTTTAACGCAAGCGAATGATACCATCCTGCGGCTATAGCGATAAACTCATTTCCATCAGGTGGACTCGCCTTACCATACTTATTGTCACCCCAGCCGACAATACTGCCATCTGATTTTAACGCAAGTGAATGCACATATCCTGCGCTCATGGCTATAAAATCATTTCCGTCAGGTGGTGTTGCCTGACCACACCAATTTTCCCTCCAATCATAGTTGCTTCCCCAGCCGACAATACTGCCATCCGATTCTAACGCAAGAGAATAATACTCTCCTGCGCTAATGGCAATAAAATTATTTTGGGCAGGTGGGTTCGCCTGACATTCATAGTTTCGGCCCCAGCCGACAACAGTACCATCCGATCGGAAGGCGAAAGAATGATACCCTCCTGCCGCGATGGCGATATGATTTTTTTGGGCAAGCTCGGTGCTATCTACGACCTGCTCTCCCCAGCCGATAATCGAGCCAGCGTATGCTGGCAATGCTGCCCCGAATAGAAAAACTACCATTACCAGCCAGATTTTCAGATTTACTCTCCCTGTCATTTTCGCTGCCTCATTTTTGCCACCAAGACACCAAAACTACAATATATATTTATTTTTTTCTTTGTGCCTTTATCCAGCTACGGCTCGTGCCTTCGCCGAGACGAGTGTCTTCATGGCTAATTCTTTTTCTTCTCAAAATAACTCCGCCTAAGCCGAGTAAAAGCAGTGTTGCCGGCTCAGGGACTGTCCAGCCGAAATCGAGTGTCTCAAAAGTCACAGGGTCAATGATTTCATAGAACTGCGAGCCCGGCTGTTCTATGCCCAGCCAATCAAAACTAACCGCAAATCCGTTGACCGTCTGGCCAACGCCAATACCTGTATCCAAAGTCAGGGCATCATAGTATCCATCATCCTGCAATACCGGCTCCGGCTGAATAACGAGCTCGTCCCAAATATCTATAGGCGTTTCAAGTGTCTCGATAGCCAGGTTTTCATAAAGGCCGTAATCAAACCAGATGGTAAACTCCTTGATTGCAGGCGTCAAGCTGATATTGGTTACGTCATAGGTATATTGCCATCGGCCTGAGCCAAGGTCAGTTGTCTCATATCGAATTTGTGTTATTGGTACGGCAAAAGAAACAGCCGCGAAGAAAAATGCGAAAACTATCCCCGCAAGAATTTCCCTTTTCATCACCATCTCCTGTTTTTAGACACGGACCTGTCCTGAGCGAGGCAAAGCCGAGTCGAAGGATAAATCCGCCAAACAGAGCGGCGGATAAACACAGATTAACACTATTTATCAAGGGTACACATGGGAAACCTCCGTATCTCCACATAATTCTGCCGTCATGGCTTCAAGATTAGGGATATTATACATTATAGGGCGTTATTTGTCAAGAAAATTCCTGTTTTTTCGCGGAATACCTGGGAAAGATGCTAAACGACCCCCGACCACCCATCCTTCGCTAATGCTACGGAGGGCAAGCAGGTGTCGGGGCTAAATAATTGCTATTTCTTTGGAGGTTCAAAGATTCTGACGGTGTTTTTGCCAGCTTGCTTGGCGGAATAAAGTGCCTCGTCTGAACGGCTTGTAATGTCCTCAGGATTGGTATCAGCGTCATATTGGCCAACACCCACACTGATAGATAGCTGTATCTGCTCTTTTCTCCATGTTGTTGGTGTCTGCGAAACAGCTTCAACCATACGCTCGGCAGCAATAGTGGCGTCTGTAAGCGGAGTATTAGGCAAAATGACGGCAAACTCATCACCTCCATAGCGTGCCGCCGTGTCGATTTGCCGAATGCATTGCTTTATCCTCCTGCTAATTTCCTTGATGACCTTATCACCGGCCCGGTGGCCATGGGTGTCATTTATCTTCTTGAGATTGTCAACATCGACCATAATCAGGGAGATTTGTCCGCCATATCGACGCGACCTGTTCAGCTCCTTTTCCAGGATTTCATAAAACGTTTTGTGATTCACAAGGCCGGTTAGGCCATCTGTTGTAGCTTGGCGTTGTATCTTCTCAAACAGCTTTATGTTACCAATTGACGCACCAACAAGCTGGCTAATCAACTCTATCAATACAATATCCTCACCATTAAAGCTACCGCCTTTTATCTTATCTGCTAAATTAAGCACACCCACTACTCTGTCCTGACAAATAAGGGGAACAATAGCGCAATTGTTGGTCTTATAGTTTTCAGCAAAGGCGCGTTGTGATTTTTTTATGACCGGCTTTTTATGGGCATCTATATCCTCTACCAATATAAGCTCTTTGCTTCTTACAGCCATGACCATAAGCGATGGCGGGTTTTGATTCAGCGAGACTATTTTGTTTATAAGAAATGGGTGGTTGTGCTTGTACAGGTGTAAAGCAAACCTTACGGAAACCAAATTAGCTATGTTTTTAATGCAGACATCGGCTATGCGGTCCAAGTCGAGGCAGTTTATCTGCCGGGCCAATGGAGTAACCTCCTGAAGAAGTGATATGCTTCCATTGGATGCGTTAGTAGAATTATCGGAACTTTTTTTGCTTTGGTGCATAGCTTAGAGCAATAAAATTTTGCTTATTTTTCCATTTTTGGGCTAATAATGTAGCTCCACTTACCTCTGTATCGGTTATTTGGGGGGGGGCATTTGGGAAAACACACCGTCTAAAGGCCAAAAATGAACTGGGAGGCTTGTATAAATGGCTTGGACAGTAGTTTTTGGCAAAAAGACGTCGAAAACCCCATAGAAAATCGTAGATTCCCAGTTTTATCCTCTAAGCGGGGGAGGTACTTTTCCCCGTTTGAAAAAAAATCAAATTTTTTTCAAAAAAATCAGAAAAATCGTTGACAGGCATAAAAAGGTATTTTACATTTTATAAAATGTAAAATATAATTCATTAAGGATAATTGCGGTTTATAGCCAATGGACGGTTTGAAATACATTTGTTGCTTCGAAGAATTCGTTCATAGAGGGCTTTTAACAATGAAGACAGAAGTAGAAAATCGCTCGCTGCAAATACCTGCCAAGCTCTATCGAATCGGTGAGCTGGTTACCTATACCCCCTTCTCACGACAAACGATTCATAACTACACGATAATGGGACTTATTCGCGAGGCGAAGTGGACGGATGGCGGACATAGACTTTACGATGAATCTGTGTTTGAGCGATTATCCAAAATCATTCAGCTTAAAAAGACAAAAAGTCTTTCGGAAATAAGACGGATTTTGGACAAGGAAGAGGATGCTGATTACTCATAAAAAGGCAAAGGAATAAAAAGATTTAACCGTTGTCACTTTATTTTTAACCGGCTGAAAAAAGAGAAGCAATGAAAGGGTCAAGGATGAAAAACACAACGTTGCTTTTCACAAGTTATCTTTGTTGTTTTTCCCCTACCTTTAGTTTTAAGGAAAGATGCTTTTTCCTGAGTTTCTTTAGTCCTGCCTTTGATACTGAGGATTTTATATGAACTATACATCGCTAATAATAGATAACATCACTGAATTGCTGACTAAGATTGTCGAGTTCACACAGACCCGTCAAAAAATCCTTATCCAAAACATATATGATATCCACAGCCCCGGTTTTGCACCAAAAGATTTTTTAGTAGATGAGTTCTCTGCCCTGCTCAACGATGCGATAGACGAGCATATCCAGAACCAGCGGCTTGTACTGAGGGATACTGAGAATACCAAATTTGGTTTCGATGGCGCTATCGAAGTAAAACCGGTGATTGACACATACGCCGAAGAGCTTCTTGAAGAAAGTCAGAATGAATACATCAAATTGCAAATAAATAAGCTTTTGGAAAATTCGCTCAACCAGAGAATTGCAGCAGAATTGCTACGGCAAAGACAAAGAGCTATTTCAAGTGATTACTAACAGTTGATTATCGATTATTGCGTTGAAGAAATAACAGATGACAAACGAAGCGACTTACCTACGACAAATGATGGAAAACTATCGGGGACCGGCAAAGGTTTTGGCAATAACCAGCGGAAAAGGAGGAGTCGGCAAGACCAACATAGCGGCAAATCTTGCAATATGCCTGGCTGCATCGCGAAAAAAAGTATTGCTTATTGATGCGGACCTGTCATTAGGCAATCTTGATATAGTTATGGGAGTGCACAGTAAATACAACATTTCTCATTTGCTTAACGGACAGAAAAATATCGAGGAGATTATTTACACCGGCCCTGAGGGGCTGGGGATAATCTGCGGTGCTTCCGGCCTTGAGGATTTGGCTAACATCGATGAGTTTCGGCGCCACCGCCTGCTTCGGGAATTGTCCAGACTTCAGAACGATTTCGATGTGATTGTAATTGATACTGCAGCCGGCATTTCGAAGCTGGTTGTCGGCTTTTGCCTTGCGGCTGACCACATTTTGTTAGTTACAACGCCTGAAGCAACAGCGATGACCGATGCTTATGCAATGATTAAATTGCTGATTATAAACAGGTATTTCAAACGAATAAGTCTTATTGTAAACATGGCTTCGACAATAGCAGAAGGCAAAAGAACCTATCGGCAGATAGCAAGCGTTGCAAAACAATTTTTAAACACTCAGATTTATGATGCCGGCGTATTGCTCGGGGACGAGCGATTGGGATGTGCGGTTCGGCTGCGAAAGCCAGTTGTCTTGTCTTACCCTAAAGCGCGGATTACCTCGTCATTGGTGGCCTTAGCCGCGAAGTTAGGCAATGGTTTGGCTGCGACGCCAAACGAAGAAGGATTTTTTAAGAAGGTTGTTGATTTGTTCTTCTAAAGTTATCGGCCAATGAGTCGATAAGAATTTTGTGCAGCTATTGTATATCAATATGGAGGAGAGTCAGGATGAAATAAAAAGCACAGATGTTTATAGGACTTAAAACCTGATGAGGTAAATGAGCCTACAGCTCATAAATGTTGTTGAGAACGTAGAATCCATATTTTCGCAAAACATAGTCCTTTTCATGGAGGAATACTATGAAAACCAAACAGCAGCAACAACAGCAACAACTCAGCATAAACGAAATATGGAAGCAGTTTCATAAAACCCACGATGACTATTTCCGCAATCTGCTTATGGAGCATTACAGGGACTTAGTGCGATACTGCGCTGAGCGGCTGCACAGCAAATTACCCGACAAGGTTGAGCTGGACGACCTTATCAGCGCCGGTATTTTTGGGCTGATGGATGCTATCGATGCATACGACCCCGAAAGAGGAGTCAAGTTTGAGACATATTGCTCACCTCGTGTAAAAGGTTCGATTCTTGATGAGCTGCGAAGTATGGATTGGGTGCCGCGATTGGTCAGAGCCCGCGCTCATCAGCTTACCAAGGCCAGACATGCGCTTGAGATAAATCTCGGCCGTAAACCGACAGAGAAAGAAATAGCTGAAGAGCTAAATATGGGTAAGGTAGAGTTTAACAGACTGCAGCGGGATGCCAATGCTGTGAGCCTGGTATCGTTGGATACGAAATATAACGACGGCGACAGCGAAAAAGATGTTCGCGAAATAGATGTGATAAAAGATAAGAAGAGCCAGGACCCTGTGACCGAGGCCCAAAAGCGGGACCTGAAGAGCTTGCTTACCAAAGGGCTGACGCGGGCTGAACGGCTGATTATTGTTTTGTATTATTACGAAGAGATGACGATGAAAGAAATCGGGGCGACGCTTGATTTATCCGAGTCCCGCGTCTCGCAGATGCACTCATCCATTGTAGCACGTCTTAAAGCTCAAATGAACACTCGTAAAAAGGAATTCTCAGTTGGGTAGTTCGTGAGGGGTCATTATTGTTAGCCCCCCACACTGCGGGGGGGGTATTAAATTATATTGCACCGCAAGGGTTTTATTTTCTCACATTCATCCCCGCCGTTCTTGTCCGCCATAGTTTTAACGAAGGCGGATCACGGCGGGTTTTTCTTTTCGCGGATTTTCTCGCCTTAAGCCCTCGGCTTCACGCCGGGGGTCGTTTAGCCTCGTCATCTTGATGACGGGGTTACTTATGTGAGGATTATTTTATGCCGAGGGTTTGCTTGTCCTGCCTGCGGTTCGGACTGTTTTATTCGTATGCCTGCGGCATACTTACTGTTGTCCCTCATCGCGGCCTCCGGCAGTTTACCCTGCGGGCACTGCGCAAAGGGATTTATTTCGGATTTCTCAAATCTCTTTGAGCTTCGTGGTAAAAATATTATAAAAAAAGCTCATTTTCTGCTTGAAAAACGGGCCATATCTGGTATGATACCGAATGTGCTCAGGTAGCACAGAAGTCTCGCCAGTGGCGGGTTAAACCTCGCCAACGGCGGGCACGTTCGCGGAGACCCGCAAGTCAAATTCAATCGTAAGTTCATTTATACGAAGGATTAAACAATGTTCACTAAATCCTATTCACTATCCACGACCCACGAACAATGCCTGTCCGCCGTAGTTTTAACGAAGGCGGAAACTATGAACCATTTATCCACTAACTCATTTACCCATCTACTCATTTACGCATTCACTCTTTGGTCAATCAAATTGACCAAAGTATGCAAAACAAACCCAATTTTCTTAAAAATCGGGCAAATGTAAGCTCTTGTAAAATGAAGAGATATGAAAATGAACGTCGATTTTTAACTCAAAAATCCCAAACCCAATTTTACGGACGCCTAAAATGAACGTAAGCTATTGTTTTACAATGAACTATGAACAAATAACTATGAACAATGGGCAAAAAAACAAACCCAATTCAAACCCAATCCAAACCCAAAACAAAGCCAATTTCGGCCTATCGTTTAGCCGTCGCTGGCACAGCGAATATCCCGCCACGCGATACGCACAACGCACTACGTTATGGTTGATAGGATTAAGCGGATTATGTATGATGTTATGACTGATTTGGAGAATAACTATGAGATTTACGAAGATGCACGGCCTTGGCAATGACTATGTTTTTGTCAATTGCTTTGAAGAAAAGGTCGAGAAGCCAACGGAGCTTGCGCAAGCTGTCAGCGACCGCCATTGTGGTATCGGCGCCGATGGCCTGATTCTTATATACCCATCGAAAACGGCTAATGCGCGGATGCGCATTTTCAATGCCGATGGTTCAGAGGCGGAGATGTGCGGAAATGGGATTCGATGCGTGGCTAAATATGTCTATGAACACAAATTAGCTAAGCCGGGAGGAGCGTTTTCTGTTCCGGGTCAGCCCCCCTACCCCGTTAGAAATTCCAGAATGAATAAAGTACCCCGAAAAGGAAGGATTTCTAACGGGGCCTACCCTGCTTCTCTGAAGATAGAAACCGGCCACGGAGTTTTGACCGTTGGGTTTGTAATCGATGATAATGACATAGTTCAAAAGGTATGTGTCAATATGGGCCAGCCAGTCCTTACACCGAAAGATATACCTGTCAAGTTATCCGGTGAGAAGGTTATTGAGCAGCCAATCAAAATTCTTGGTCGCCAATTGCAAATGACTTGTGTATCGATGGGTAATCCCCATGCTATATTTTTCTGTGATGATGTGGGGCTAATCGAGCTTGAAAAATTGGGGCCGGCTATCGAAAACCATGAGCTTTTTCCGAACCGAGTCAATGTTCATTTTGTCCAGATTGATAATTCAGCGGAATTTACGATGCGTACATGGGAGCGAGGCAGCGGAATTACGATGGCTTGCGGCAGCGGTGCCTGTGCGTGCTGTGTGGCGGCGGTGCTTACCAGCCAGGCGGAGCGAACATGCACTGCGCATCTACCGGGTGGCGATTTAGATTTGAGCTGGTGCGAAGAAGATAACTGCGTCTATATGGCCGGACCTGCTGTGGAAGTCTTCGAAGGCGTTTGGCCTAAGAAATAGTCCTCATACATAAACTTTTGCACATGCCTGCCCTGCATAGTGTTGGGCACAATCAACTACAAGTGTCGAGAAACATAGAAAAAAGTGCATTATCAATGTTGAGAAAGGGCAACAATAAACGCTGATTTTTTTACACTTCAGAGCTGTTTGGCTGCTTATTCTATAAAATGTTACATAACTTGCTAAACAAAGGGCTTTTCTTGTCCGAAAAAAGAAACGTATATGTTGTTTTTTTTCAACATTTTACTTGACACTGTGAATATGTGGCTTTATGATTTGAACGAGGATTTATAAACACCAAAGGAGGTTTTATGGGTAATAAGGATATTCTTGTTGTAGATGATGATACAATCATATTGGATTCGTTATGTAAGTTTTTAGCGTTTGAAGGATTCCAGGCCAGTGGCGTATTGACATTAAAGAAAGCCGTGGCCAAGCTGCAGGAACATGTCTATGGGCTGGTGATAGCAGACATTAATCTTCCGGATGGAGATGGTTTCGAATTATTAAATATAATCAAAAAAGATTATGCACGAACAGTGATGATAGTAATAACCGGCTACGGCACTATTGAAGGTGCGGTCAAGGCCATTAAGCTGGGGGCTTACGATTACCTTACGAAACCGATAATCGACGATGAGCTTCGGATTGCAGTAGAGAAATCAGTTAAACAACATATCCTTATAAGCGAAAACGAGGAGCTGCGCAGCCAGCTCGAACAGAAGTACAGCCTGGAAAACATAATCAGCCATAACTATAAAATGGCGAAGATTTTCGACCTTGTTGAGGCCGTTGCCGACAGCACGAGCACAATACTGATGGCTGGTCCATCAGGCACCGGCAAAAGTATGCTGGCAAGAGCAATACATCACCGCTCAAGCCGAAGTGATAAGCCGTTTGTGGAGGTTACGTGCGCAGCGATTCCCGAGACGCTGCTCGAAAGCGAGCTGTTCGGCCATATAAAAGGTTCATTTACCGGTGCTGTAACTGATAAAGAAGGCAAATTTTTAGCTGCAGATAAGGGGACAATTTTTCTTGATGAGATTTCCAATGCCTCCCCTGCTCTTCAAGCCAAACTTTTACGTGTTTTGGAGGACAGGCAATTCGAGCCGGTAGGTAGTAATAAGACTCGTACCGTCGATACACGAATTATACTCGCTTCAAATCGTGACCTTTACGATGATGTCAAGCATGGCAGATTCAGGGAAGATTTGTACTACCGGATAAATGTAGTAAAAGTAGATTTGCCGCCTTTGTGTGAGAGAGTAGGCGATGTTCGTCCGCTGGCGGAGCATTTCCTGAGGGTATATTGTGTCCAGCACGGCAGAGAAAAGCTTGGTATTACCGATGAAGCGATGGAATATCTGGAGCGTTATCCCTGGCCGGGCAATGTGCGTGAGCTGGAGAACGTAATCGAACGAGCGGTTTTACTAAGTAAGGGCAAATTTATAGGTCCCGATGATTTACCAGAGTCAATCATGCAACAGCCAAGCCAACAGCAGGAGAAGTTCAAGCCAATGAGTTTGAAACAAGCATTGGTCGAGCCGGAGAAAAATTTCATTCGCCAGGCCCTTAAAGCAAATTACTGGAACAGGCAGGCAACCGCCGAGGCACTTCAAATAAACCGCACCACACTATTTAAGAAAATGAAGCAATACGACCTGTTTGCAGAAGCGGAACGATTGGGACTTACCTGAGAGAGATAAATGATAAGTGATTATTGGAGGGTATAAGAAGTTCACCACATCACAACAGGGGAAATAATAATTAAAGCAAAATCAGTTAATTAATTGAAGGTGGACTAAAATGAACAATCGTATTGAAGCCACAACCAACAAATGGTTTGAAGAAACCGTGTCAAAAATCAATGACACAAACAAAAGTAACAAACCAATAGACGATCTACTATCTGGGATTGTCCCAGTAGCACACAAATATTGTAATGCTGTATTCGTCTTGGCCGAAGCTAACCACAAACTGCCAGCAATGGCCTTGCTCCGTATTCTTGGTGAATTAGCACTAAGAACTATCTGGTGTATGTATAGTGACAATCCAAGGAAAGAATCCCATGATGTTCGAATCCTTCGATGGTTAAAGACAACATATGACGAAGAAATGAAGCTTTTGAAAAAGTTCTTACCATCAGCAACATCTGAAGACGCAGCAACCATCCAGCGTACAATAGACTATCTTCAAGGCGAGATAGACAATAATCCACATACCTTTGTCGGACCATTCTACAATTCTCTCGACGAATTGCCCACTTTATATAAACAAGACCTGTATCCTATTTTAATCGGAGCATTTCACCGTGCCGTGCACCCTAACCTAAAGCTACTCGCTGACCTTATTAGGCAAGAAGGTAATAAACGAACATTTTTACCTGACCTCGAAGAAGTCAACACGCAATCACTTAAAATATATAGCATGACGGCCGCCTTCAACATTCTATCAATCGTGCGATTACACTACGATTGGGATTACAAAGGCATGAAATCAGAATATCTTGCCATCAAGAAAGATTTGGCAGCCGAGCAAAAATAATCCTAACCTGATAGGCGGAGATTCTTAACCAAAAACCCTCGAATGGGCTCTCCACGAAAAAATATTGAGCATGACAAAAGCTTACCAATCATTGCCTTGCTCAGGATGGTTCTCTTGCGAGAACCAATGCCCGGGACTGGAGTCGAACCAGCACGAGATTGCTCTCACTAGCCCCTCAAGCTAGCGCGTCTGCCTATTCCGCCACCCGGGCGTATTCAATGATTAATGATAAGTGATTATCGATTATTTTTTGTTGATAGTCAAGTAAAACTCAATTACTTGCCTCTTTCATTGTTCCAGAGCAGAACCTGCAGGCGCTGGCAAAAAGCAAAGCCGCTTTGCTTACACATATCGGCTACCATAGGTGATTTTGCTAAAAGCTCATCCCTCGTAGCTGCCTGCGGCATTAACATTACCTTTTCTAAATCAACATTACCAATTTTTTTTATCGTTTCTTCTATCTCCGGCAAATCATCCTTTGAATCTATAACGAACTTTAGCTGATATTTATAATCGTCAATCAGCTTTCGCAAGACAGCTATATCTAACCTTGAATCCTTGTGAATTTTTGAAAGTTTCGGGTCAGCGGGAGTTGAGTTACTCAATTTCGGGCTGATACTCATCAAATCGCAGTCTACGGGGATAAATCCAATACCAGCGGTTTCAATTGTTATATGTTTTCCCTGAGCCTTAATCTGCTTTAATAATTCCGGAAAATTTGACCTTATCGAGAGGTCCGGATTCACCATCGGCTCACCGCCGGTTATTACGATGAATTTACAAGGCCATTTTTGAACGGCCTGGAGGATTTCGTCTATACTATATTGCCGCCCTGCTTGCTCAGACCAGGCGTATTTTGTATCGCACCATTTACAGCGTAGAGGACAGCCTGCCAAACGTACAAAAACACTGGGAACACCGACCAAGAAACCCTCGCCCTGCAAGGAATAAAATATATCGCTTATACGCATTTCTGTATTTTTTAAAAGATGGATTCCCGCTTTCGCGGGAATGACAGATTGATTATATTTGTTTTTCTACATATTCGATTGGGTCTTTGAGACCGGCTTCAGCAAAGCCCTTTAATCTTAATCTGCAGGAATCGCATCGGCCACAGCTTCTGCCCTTCTGGTCGGGGTCATAGCAGCTGTGCGTCAGAGAAAAATCGACGCCGAGTTTTGTGCCGGTAAGTATAATCTCGGCCTTTGTCATATTTATAATCGGGGTGTTGATTTGGAATTTTCCTTTAGCTTCGATAGCGGTGGCGGTAGCGAGATTTGCGGTTTTCTCAAAAGCTGCGATAAATTCAGCCCGGCAGTCGGGATAGCCACTGTAGTCGGTTGCATTTACGCCAATGAATATGTCGAATGCACCTAAAACCTCGGCCCAGGCAAGGGCGAAGCTTAGAAAGATTGTGTTGCGAGCAGGGACATAAGTCAGCGGAATCTTACTCGATGTGCCTAAATCGGCCCTATCCTTCGGGACTTCAATCTTGTGGTCGGTAAGTGATGAGCCGCCAAATTGACCTAAATCAATATCGATTATGCGATGCTCAACTGCTCCCAAAGAATGGGCGACTTTCTTTGCCGCCTCAATTTCTTTTCTGTGCCGTTGGCCATATCTGAAAGTCAGTGCATGGCACTTGAAGCCTTCACTTTGGGCGATGGCCAAAGTTGTGGCTGAATCCAGGCCACCACTTAGTAAGACTACAGCTTTTTTGTCTGCCATGAGTTAATCCATGCCAGATATATTACTCGGAGAATATCTCGATTCCGTTAATTGCCGGGTTTTCTACATTCGGAATAAATCCGATTGTCAGTGTTCCATCAGTTACTTTTACATGCTTGTATTCCTTGACAATGGGATTTCCGAAACCACCGACCTCGAAGGGGTCAAAGTCCTTAAGGACAGTCTTGTCGTTAATAGTTACCGAAAAAACCCGCTGTCCCACATCGGTTATACCCTCATAGTTTTCTGAAAAGTGCAGCCGGATGGTATATTTGCCATTGGCGAGGAGGAGCTTGTAAGCTTCCACAGCGTAGCGTTCGGTCTCGTAAATTTCCGGTGCATCGGTGCCGGTCATGTCCAGCTCTCCGTGGTCACCGATATTTCCAAATACAGCACCCCACCGTTCACCTTCCTGCATTTCCTGGTCAGCCAGCCATTCGTTTCCTGCCTTGTCGGTGTAAGTGTCAAAGGCCGCGCAGTTCACACGCAGAACGAATTTCGCCAGATTGGCCTTCTTCGTAGATGAAGGCTCGCAGCCAGAGGTGGCAAAAAGCACAACTATGGTTAGATAACTTGCGAAAACCAGTCGTTTAATCATTGTGTTTATCCTTTCAAAAAACCCTAAATTTATGTGATATTCCTGCAATTCAAATTTGTCCGAACGAATTATCAAATATTAAAAGCTTAATATATCGATATAATTGCGCAATACAACTTATTTTGTGTATTTTGACAGGTTGCTTTTTATTTTTTCGGTGGTTTATTATTGCTTGTCTATGGTCAAATTTTGGATTATATTAGTATTATAGGATTTATAAGGGAGGCCAAGGAATGGTTGAGAAGCCAAAATTAGAGTTGTTCGATAACCCACGTACCGAGCGAGACTATTGTATTACAATCAAATGTCCTGAATTTACCAGTGTTTGTCCACGGACAGGCCAGCCGGATTTCGGGGAAATTGTTATCGAATACTGTCCTGGTAAAACGTGCATTGAGCTAAAGAGCTTGAAGTTTTACATGCAAAGCTATCGCAACAAAGGCATCTTTTATGAGGCACTGACAAATGATATACTGGATGATTTGAGCAATGCCTGTAAACCTCGCTGGATGAAGGTTACATCTCGATTCACACCTCGCGGTGGAATAACGACTGAGGTAGTTGTGGAATATAAGTCAGAGGACAAGGGACAGGAGACAGAATAAGAAGTTAAGAGGTGATATAATGGCTATAACATTTCATTGTGAGTACTGTGGAAAAAGGATAGAAGCGCAGGACAGCGCCGGCGGTAAATGGGGTAAGTGTCCGGTTTGTCACCATAAGCTGTATGTCCCCAAGTTAAATTCTGATGAAGAGCTCAAACTTGCACCATTAGACGAAAGCGAGGAAGAAAGACAAAAGCGACTCATGGCTGAAACACATAAGATTACACAAGATATATTGGGTGAGAAAGAGGCGCTGGATGGCAGTCCTGTGGGTCCAGTCCCGGAATTCCAGGCGGATAAGAAACAATTGATGAAAAACATTATTGCGTATTTGCGAAATACGTTCGATGGCGAACTTGACAATGCTGAAATATATGCAAGGTTGATAATCCCGTTCGAAAGTAAAGCTGTAAAGGTTCTCGACGAAATAGCGGTTAGCGAAATTCCCGAGCCGGAACTGGCTGATATTCCTCAACAGGTGCTTTCCGGCCTGATAAGAAAGCTTCGCACACGAATAAGCTAACTGGGTTTGTCATTCCTGCGAGAACAGCGGTCCGGAAAAGTGACGATAATATCGGATTTCGGCTTTGCTTGGGAATGGCACAAAGTTGTTTGAGGCGGCGGTGAAGTTTCCAAGGACAATCCAGGCGTCCTAAAAAATAACCTCAATTTGCAAACCATCTGTTATCTTTTCGGTCTATAAAATTGACAGGTCAGGCAGTCCCCTGAAATTTGGCTATGATAAAACTATTTCTTATATTTTATATGGAAAGAATAAGTAAAAACAACGTGATTTAACTTCATGACAACTTGGAGGAAACTTTATCATGGCTAATGAGACAACAGTTGTACATGTTACCCATGAGGCTGTAGGAAAAATCGGCGGTATAGGCGCTGTTCTGCAAGGCCTTTTCACCTGCAAAGCATATCTTGATTCAATTAAACGGTCAATCATCGTCGGACCCCTGTTCACTACCGAAGGCCCTGCATCAGAACGGCTTGGCGAGGGCGGCGAAGTGCTTTATTCATCAATTGATGGGATGCTTAATCCCTGCTATGCTCCGGCATTTCATAAGATTGAGCGTCCTTACAATATTGGTATCGTCTATGGCAGACGAACATTCGTTGACAAGCAAACAGGCATAAAAAGCTCGCCTGAGGTGCTGTTAATCGATGTGAAACACGTTGACAAAACAGTAGTTAATGAACTTAAGAAACGTTTGTTCGAGGAGTTCGGTGTTCGCAGCAATTTGTACGAAAACCTATGGGAGTACGAGCAGTATGTCAGATTGGCACCTATAGCGATTGCTGCCTTGAAAGCAATCGGAGCCGCTCAAAATCAGTCAATCGTTGTTGCTCATGAGTTTATGGGGATGCCAACAGCACTGGCAGCTATTCTTGAGCGGGATTGTGATTTCAGAACGGTTTTTTATGCTCATGAAGTAGCCACGATGCGCCGCATCGTGGAGGAGAGGCCCGGCCACGATACGATGTTTTATAATATTATCAAGCGGGCCCACGAAGACAAACTCTATGTTAACGAGGTTTTTGGAGACCAGGGTTTTTACTTTAAGCACGCGCTTGTAGAGGCATCAAAATATTGCGACCTTATATGTGCAGTGGGTGATTATGTAGTAGATGAATTACGGTTTTTGGCACCGGAGTTTGAGACCGTTGATATTGATACAGTTTATAACGGTATACCCGTATATCGAATCACCGTTGCCGACAAACTGAATTCAAAACAAAAGCTGCAACTTTATTGCGAAAAACTGTTGGGTTATAAGCCGGATTTTGTCTTCACACATGTTACGCGACTGGTGCAGAGCAAAGGGCTGTGGCGCGATTTGCGTGTGCTCGAACACATAGAAAAGCAGTTCCGTGCGCAGGGTAAAACGGCAGTTATGTTCTTATTATCTACCGAAACAACGCAGCGGCGTAGTGAAGCTATATATAATATGGAATCGGCGTATAACTGGCCTGTGGCCCACCGTGAGGGCTGGCCGGATTTGTCCGGCGGCGAGGCGAATTTCTATACGAAAGTGCAGGAATTCAATGCGAAAAGCCGCAATATAAAAGTTGTTTTTATTAACCAGTTCGGATTCAGGCAAAAGTATTGTGGCAGCAAGATGCCGGAAGATATGGAATTCATGGACATCCGTAAAGGCAGCGACGTGGAATTCGGACAAAGTGTTTATGAGCCATTTGGCATTGCCCAGCTTGAGCCGTTGACTTTCGGTGGGATATGCGTAGTGACTAACGTCTGCGGCTGCCTGGGCTTCTTACGTGACATAACCGATGGCGTAGATGTAAAGAATGTTATTGTCGCTGACTATACAAACCTGGAAATCCGGGATTATGCCGATATCGAGGATATGCTGGAAATCGACCAGTCTGTGCGAAACCAGATAGAAGTGAGCCAGAGCGAAAAGGTCGCAAAAGAGATTATAGAACGTCTGCCAAAGGATGAATCCGAGATTGAGAGCATGATTCAAACCGGCTACTCATTTGCACAAAAAATGAGCTGGGATGCAGCGGTGAGAAACTATCTAATGAAGACTCTCCAAAAAGCACCCCAAGAAGTACACAGCTAAGACATCCCTTTTATCCTCGTCGTCCTTCAGTTCTTTTCTATTCAAGTTCTGACTTAACTGATTTCACAAATGCCAGCCAGGAGTCTTCATCTATGACCTCTCGTATCTCAGGGTCGAGCCAGAGCTCCTCAAGCCACTTTAGGAGCTCTTCAATCTTGACTGTCGTCAGACAAGTATCAAGCTGGATAACTTGTTCCGGCTGCTGCTCGGCTTGGGCTGATAAATAGGGTTCCTCTATAAAGCCGAGACCTTGGTCCATACCTCCGACCAGACAAGGGCGCAAGCGCCTGCTACGTGCGGCGTAGCCATCGATGTGCCACTCATATATTGATAAGCTTCATCTCGCTTGCAGCTTAAAATGTCGTCTCCCAGCGCACCGAGGTCAACCGAAGTGGCTCCATAGTTCGATGATGACCTCTTCTTATCGTCGTCAGTTGTCGCAAGAACTGAAATAATATTATTACAATCATAACTTGGCGGATAGAGCGGATTTGTATCGTTATTATTAGGGAATGTTGCGTTGCCGGCAGCAGCGACAAAAAGGACACCTGCAGCTCCTGCGTTTTCTATCGCGCTCTCAAGAGATGAGCTATAAGGGAATCCTCCCCGTGAGTTACTCATGACCTTTGCGCCCATATCAACGGCATACTCAATGCACTTGATCGCATCATCCTCGTTTCCCGTACCGTCATAAGTAATAAACTTCACTGCCATTATTTTCACATTCCAGCAGATACCTGTAACACCCTCACCATTATTGCCTACGGCGCCGATTATTCCTGCACAGTGTGTGCCGTGATATTCGGGATAGTAGTCATCCATTAGGTCATTGTCATCATTTACAAAATCATAACCATAGCACCCATTCGCATCAGTCCACATATTTGCATTAAGGTCGGGATGGGTATAATCAACTCCAGAATCTATAACAGCTACAATAATGTTACTACCAGTAGCTATCTCCCACGCCTCCGGTGCATCAACATCGGAGTCCAGCATTCCAGATGAAGTAAATCCGGTTGCCGTAAAATGCAACTGACCTGCATTATACATTCCCCAGAGCTGCGCAAAATTTGGCTCGTTGGGAAACGTCGAAAAGGCCTCATATATGTAGTTAGGTTGTGCATAAAGAATGCCATCAGTCTTGTTGAACGTCTTCAAGGCATCCTTAACCGTTAGCCCCGCTGGGAGCTTAACCAGAGTCAAGCCGGAGACGATTTTAAAATTGCGTTTTATGACACCACCACCCAAAGAGTTTAAAATCTCGCTTTTCTCTATCATGCTGCGCTGTTTTCCATCCGGCTTGGGCACGGTTCTTTTCTACAAAGCATAAACTAAACAAAATTTAGTTTTTTCCAGTTGCTGTTTTTACTGCAAAATAGTAATACACTTGACGGCCTGCCGGAAAGCGATTAAACTGTTTGGCTGTGGGCAAGTCAGGTGCAAAACCGGTGATAGGTATTTTGGGCGGTGTCTGTTCGGGCAAGAGCACCGTAGCAGCGGAGTTTGCAAAATTAGGTTGCGCGGTTATCGATGCCGACAAGATTGCCCACGAGCTGCTCGGAAAGAAAGACGTGGCAGAAAAGGTTGTGGCTACTTTTGGGGCAGGTATCTTAAATTCTGCCGGAAAGATTGACAACAAGAAACTGGCCAATATAGTATTTGCCGATGCCGACAAGCTCTCATCGCTTAACAGGATAATCCACCCCCTTGTTCTGGAACGGGCAGAGGAGCTTATAAGGCAATATAATAGCCAAAATAAGGTGAAGGCGATTGTGCTTGATATGCCTCTATTGGTAGAGGTCGGCTGGGAAAAACGATGCGATAAACTAATTTTTGTGGAGTGTAATTGGCAATTAAGGGTCGAAAGAGCGAAAAAAATGGGTTTTTTCGATGAAAATCAGCTTAAAATTCGAGAAAATTTTCAAATTTCTCTTGACAATAAAGCCAATCTCACCGATAATACCATCGATAACAATTCTGGCTTTTCGGTGTTAGCTAAGCGAGTCGTTGATACCTTCTCTTATATAGTGGGTAGTGGGTAAGTGGGGTTAATCGTAAAGGACTTGTATTAGTTTTACCCGTTTTTGATAATATAGATTTTATTTCTACTATCCAAAACTCAAATCTTGTTAGATACCTGTAGGTAAGTTATCGTATAGAATCACAAATTCCTGTAAGTAGAATAAGGAGTAAAGATGGCTAAAACAGCTTCAAGAAGGGGAAGAAACTCACCTAAAAAACGCAAAATGACAAAGAGAAGGACTGTAGTAGAAAAAGAAGCCGCTGCTGAACAAGTAGAACAAAACGACCCGACTGCAGCTACGGCTGAGGAGGCCGCTGCCGTTAGTGTAGAGACCGCGGAGCAAGAGCATGAAATGACGGATGAAGAGTCCACCCATGCTAAATATGAACGGATAAAAAAAGGCGAGCTGTATTTGACTGATTTGCAGAAGCTGACAGTGTCAGAACTGCATGATATTGCCAAGAAAGAAAAGATTGTCGAGTACAGTGCTCTTAAAAAGCAGGATTTGATTTTCAGAATTCTCAAAGAGCGTATTCGCCAGAACGGGCTGATGTACGGCGAAGGTGTGCTGGAAGTGCTGCCGGACGGTTATGGATTTCTGCGAAATCCGGATTATAACTATTTGTCGTCATCTGATGACATCTATGTATCACCATCTCAAATCAGACGTTTCGGGCTGCGCACGGGAAACACCGTATCAGGGCAAATCAGGCCGCCAAAAGATTCCGAGAAGTACTTTGCTCTTCTACGTGTTGAAGCGATTAATTTCGAAAATCCTGATAATCTTGCGGAAAAGGTGGTATTCAGCGATTTAACACCATTACACCCGGAGAATCGCCTGATACTTGAGACGACGCCGGAAGAATTAAATATGCGAATATTCGATTTGGCAACACCGGTCGGCAAAGGTCAGCGCGGGCTGATAGTTGCTGCGCCTCGAACCGGCAAGACAATTTTGCTGCAAAAAATGGCAAATGCCATCAGTATAAACCATCCTGAGGTAAGACTGATAGTGCTGCTGATTGACGAACGGCCGGAAGAGGTTACGGAAATGGAACGAAAAACCGCTGAGGATGTCGAAGTTATAAGCTCGACATTCGATGAACCGGCTGCACGGCACTGTCAAGTGGCAGAGGTGGTAATCGAAAAGGCAAAACGCATGGTTGAGTACGGTCAGGACGTAGTAATCCTGCTGGACTCGATAACCCGTCTTGCCCGCGCCTATAACAGTGAGATGCCACACTCCGGCAGAATCCTGACAGGCGGTGTTGATGCCAGTGCGATGCAGATGCCTAAGAAATTCTTCGGCGCAGCGAGAAACGTCGAAGACGGCGGGTCTTTGAGCATTTTCGCAACTGCACTGATTGATACCGGCTCGAAAATGGACGAGGTTATCTTTGAAGAGTTTAAGGCAACCGGAAATATGGAATTGCACCTCGACAGACGGCTTGTTGACAGGAGAACCTGGCCATCTATAGATATCAGCCGAAGCGGAACACGAAGGGAAGAATTGCTGCTCGACCCGAAAGAGCTTCAGCTTGTGTATCGGCTGCGAAGAGTCCTTAGCGAATTGAACCCGGTCGAAGCAATCGAACTGCTTAAAGGCCGGCTCACCAAAACCCGAACCAACGCAGAATTTCTGATGACTATGAACCTCGATTAAGATTTGCCGTCTGCTTCGGTTTTTCAGGAGATAAGGTTCATAGCTACGTACACCGGGCAAAGGTTAATATTGCGTTGAGAAATTCTTTCTGTTTCGATGGCCATAATACCTGCCTCATCATCAGAAAAGTGTAGCGGATAATTCACCATGTGGTCTATTAAACATACAGAGAGTCCCGTATTAACATGTTTTTCCCCTCGCTACCGACTTCAGAAATCAATTTGCCATTCAGGACTTTTATACCAAATCACAGGCAATCTACACGTTCGCTAAATATCAGCAATTCCCCGGTGGAGGTGGAATTGCCGCTTTCTAATGATACTGCCTTTGCTAACGTGTTCAGTGAACTTAAGTTATGGAATTTAATTAAAACGGCCACAGAAAACCCAAAACGGGGAAAAACAAGCAACAAGTGAAGATTTTTGGATATTTTTTGAAGTTTTTCCTTGAAAATAAGGGGGCTGATATGGTATAAGTAAAATTAGTGAAGATTATGCTAATAGGCGGGTGTATGTGGATTTTGGTTGGTGAATTTGTGTATTTTTCACAATTTTGAGTATTTAGAGGAGGTGTTGTTAGGCGAAGCGCAGCACCTTGATAAGAGCTCTGTGCCTCGCAATCCACTTTTTGCACCGTTATATTAACCGCTCTGTCGAGCTTTTGTTAAGGAAGGAGGTAGAGCAGGGAAAAAAAAGTTATATTGAGCGATATTGAAATTCGGTGAGGGAGAAATTATTATCGGTCGTTTTATTGGAGATTGTTTGAGACAGGCACGGTTGATTTACGATTTGCGATTTTTAATTTACAATTTTTAGTTTTTTAATATTCACAAATTGATAAATGGCAACCCCACAGGTATGGGTAGTTGGTGCTTGTCGAAAAACAAACATTAGGTTTTTTGGTGTGTGGCCAAAAAAAAGAATAATTATAGTTTAATTTTTGACGGAGGATTGTCATGTACAAAAAATTGTTTTTTTTAATTTCTGTTGTCTTAGTGCTGTCTCTGTCTGATTATGCCTTGGCTCAAGACGGTGTGATTCCAGCATCGGGAGCTCCAGTTATCGATGGTTTTAGAGACCCTATAGACCCTAACTGGTTGGTCTCAGATGAACACAAGATGCTAAACATCAGCGTGAACCAGGATAATCCCCCAAGCGACGATGCTGATCTTTCCTGCAGCTGGTTGGGCATATGGGATACAGAATATCTTTATATATTTGTGGATGTCAACGATGATAGCCTGTGGAACGATTCTCCATCGTCCTACGAGGATGATAGTGCAGAGATTATGATAGATATTGGCAATGACGATATGGGCTTGGGCGAAGAACCAAATGAGTATGGTGCCGATGACTTCCAGTATCGTATTAGCTGGGACGCTACTACGCCAACGATAGAGGAGTATTATCATCCCGGATCCACTGCCGGCGTGGAATATAAACTGTTGACAAAACCTGGTAATTTGGGATATACCCTCGAGATAAAATTTCCCTGGAGCACTCTGGATGTTGATGATAGGGGTATTTCAGTGAACGATGAAATGGGGCTTGAAGTACAGGTTAACGATGATGATGACGGCGCGGCGCGTGAGCGCCAAGTCGCCTGGATTAATACAGAGAACGTTGCCTGGCAAGACCCGAGTACTTTTGGGACGGTTATACTTGCGGCCGGTCTTCAGGCCTGCTACCCTACTCCAATTGATAAGGCCAAAGATGTTTTTGTGGACGAAGTGAAGTGGGTGGCAGGATTACATGCAGCATCACACGACATATTCCTCGACACCAATGAGGCTTGGGTTACTGGCAGAAATGACCTGTGTGATATTAATGATAGCTGTACGGACCCGTGCTATCCTGTTCCTGGCCTTCTTCCTGAGACCACTTATTACTGGGTTATCGATGAAGTTAATGTAGCAGGTCCAGCCCCGGGCGCCTGGGCGGGCAACGTCTGGGAATTTAAGACTGCACCCTTAAAAGCGCACAGCCCCGACCCTTATGATGGCGCTCAATTGGTAGACCTCGATGCGGACATTTTCTGGGGTGTGGGTTATTACGCGGATGGACATAAGGTATACTTCGACACCAGCGAGACTTTGGTTGATAGCAAAAGTACCCAATGTGATATTAATGGTGTTAGCTGTGCTGACCCATGCTATCCTCTTCCCACCCTTGAGAAGAACACGACTTACTACTGGGCCATTGATGAGGTCAATGATACAGGCCCAGTCTGGTCGGGCGACACCTGGGAATTTACGACTGTGCCGGAACCAGGAATCGGTTCAATCCTGTGTGAGGTATGGAGGAATATCGACGGCAGTGAAGTTAACGATCTGAGGAACGATCCGAGATATCCGGACAGCCCGGACTCCAACAGCACTGTAACCTCGTTTGAAGACCCGACCGGCGGGGACATTTATGGTACCCGGATGCACGGTTGGCTCTATATATATCCCGGTGACACGAACGATTATACGTTCTGGATAGCCAGTAACGAACAAAGCGAACTGTGGCTGAGCACTGATGATAACCCTGAAAATGCAACTAAGATTGCCTCAGTGTCCATCTATACTGACCAGCGAAGCTGGGATGAATACGACGAGCAGCAGTCCAAACCGATTACTTATCTGGCAGGCGGAAATATGTACTACATTATGGCGCTCCATAAGGAAGAGGTAGCGCAGGACCACATGTCGGTGGGCTGGAGCACTACTACTGACCCTAATGATGTAGAGATCATTCCTGGTCAAAATCTGATACCGTTTATACAGAAGAAGCCCTTTAGGCCGACTCCGAGAGATGGGGCGACAGATGTACGGAGTGCTCCTATTCTTAGCTGGGCACCTGGAATGTATGCCGTCAAGAACGATGTATATTTCGGCACCGATAGAGATGTTGTAAAAGACGCCAGTAGAACCAACGACCCGTGTGGCGTTCTGGTCGAGCCAAACATTCCAAGTGTCAGTCCAACTACAACTTACGATATTATCGCCGATATTGGAACCGAGCTGGCATTTGACACAACCTACTACTGGCGGGTTGATGACGTAAATGAATTTGAATCCCCATACATATGGAAAGGCCAAGTCTGGGAGTTTACGACAGGCAAATATCATGTTGTGGAAGACTTTGAGGAATACCTCACCACAGCTAATTTGAAAACTGTGTGGAAGGCCCACTCGGATATAAAAGCTTCGAGAGAAATCGAGTGTGGTCTGGAACACAGCGGCCTACAGGCGATGGCGATTGAATATGACAACACTTCATCCCAGTCAGAGGCATACGTTGATGTCAATGGGATAGATAACATTGTTGGCAAAAACTGGAGGTTGCAAGATGTTAAGGCATTGTCGCTGTGGCTCCACGGTATTCCGGACCTTGTAGGCAGCTATACCGGCTCAGACCCCTACACGCTCGAAGGCGATGGTTCGGGCATCGATGACACGAACTATGACGTTTTCTACTATCTTTATACGAAGAAGGATGGTCAGATGACCGGGCAGGTCACCGCGAGAGTGGACAGCATTGATAACACAGACCCCTCGGCTATGGCTGGTGTGATGCTCCGCGATACGTTAGACCCAGGCTCCATATATGCAGCGACA
>Ga0307433_1000326_pt1 | contig 40493 bp, 31 predicted proteins | sample SalMarWE160210MG_FD_202166 | JGI IMG/M metagenome (GOLD analysis project Ga0307433, IMG submission 202166) | Salt marsh sediment microbial communities from the Plum Island Ecosystem LTER, Massachusetts, United States - WE1603-210 | ecosystem: Environmental > Aquatic > Marine > Intertidal zone >... | reverse complement strand
AGAATATAGAGACTGCCTCATCTTCAATAATGGAGCAATTTGACAGAATCAATCTTCAATTATCCGCACTTCAAGAGGGACTAAATCAGACAATCGAGGTATCAAAGAGAGAGATAGGGGATATAGAAGCCCTTGGAGCAAGGATCAAACAGTCAATAGGAGTAGGAGAAGAGAATATCAACTACATAAGAGACATCGATCAATTAGTCAAAAGACAGAATCAAATAATTAAAGATTTAAATGATAGGACCAAAACACTTAGAGAATCAATGGAAAGATTAAAATCGATAGTGGATGAGTTTAGACTGACTCGTATGGAAGACTCTAGGGAAGCTGAATCTTTAGCCTGAATCAGTTGAATTTGACCTTTCTATTTAAGACGGAACTGGTCAGGGCACATTCTCAAAACCCCCCGAAGCCAACTTTCAGGATATCCTTTAGCTTGTGGTCTACCATCCTCATCCTTTACATAACCGTCGTTATATTTTGTAATTAGATGCTCACCCAGTTCTCGCCATTTCAATACTACCATTTCAGCTTGCATAATTGAATAATCGGTTAGATATCGAATCATAAGCTCAGGGTCAGTTTTATGGAGGGCGAGTGCCGTTTTTTCGACCACTGGTTGCAGTTTGAAAAATGTACCTTCAATATCACTTTGAACCGCCTGGATTTCCGGCATCATATAACAATATCTTAGATTGGCATAATTGGAAACAAAATTAAAAACCCACCAGGCTGAGTCCCAGGAAAACTTATCCAGAGTACCGGTCGCAAACGATTTTGGAACTTCATTGATACCACAGTAAATGGGAACGTAACAAGTAGCGTAGGTGTCATCGACGCCATACCAAAAAACGCCACCTACAGCAGCAGGCAGCCATGACCTTGACTGTGAAACAAAGGAAAAACCGGTCTGCTGCGTCGAGATCGCCCGCTCCCAGCCATACGGAACACTATCGATTGTCCACATCACAGGTCGCCAGCGATAAGGCATGTTATGCGGACCGGCATCAACACCTTTTGTCATATCGTAATCGGTCCCTTCATAGTGGTCACGCATAAGAGCAAATACGTCAGCGGTTGACAATTTTTTATCAGTTTTAATCCATAAAGGGTATGGTTCTGCTCCCTCAACCCCACGGTAATAATTCGGTGAAAAGTTCTTTGACGGCGCTGCCCGGCGGAAAATGCTCCAAACACGACCCTCGCAAAACCTCTTTTTCGTCAGGGTAGCTGGACAATAAGCTTCACAGAATCGGAATGGTTCGCCAGATTCCGGATCGTAGTATCCTTTCAGAACTGCAAAGGAAATTACGTTATCAGAATATATACAATTTTTGGGGTCATTTAGCGGAAACTCACCTATTCTGGCCTTATTGGCATGACACGATATATATCCATCAGGAATCCTAACTGCTACCCATTCGGCTCCCTGCCCACCCGAATCAGGCCCTATCATTTCCAGTATCCAGGTTTCCTTAGTATCAGCTATTGAAAATGATTCTCCAGAGGATCGGTATCCATACAGAGCAACCAGGTTTGTCATAACTGCAATCGCTTCCCGTGCCGTTTTGGCTCTTCTTAGGGCCAGTTCTATCAAATCCCAGTAGTGTAAGAACCCTTCAGGATTACGCAGTTCTTCCCGTCCTTCGAAAGTCGTTTCACCTATGGCAAGTTGGTGCTCATTCATCAGACCAATGACGGCGTATGTATGAGGGACTTGCGCTATTTTACCTCTTACATTCCCGAACCAGTCGGTTATGGGAAGTGAATCCCCTTGTTCGTAATCAGCTGCAGGTGCATACTCAAGATGGGGGTGAAACTCCCCATCACAGGTATAGGTTATCATAACTGAGCCGTCCTTGGAAGCTCCTTTAGTCACCAACAGGCTGGTGCAGGCCTCAAGTTGCATAGTGCTTACAAAAATAAAAATACACACAGTGATAGCATATGTGAACAATCTATCTTTCATTGTCATCCTCCCGGTTTCCTACCATTTTATTGAAAACTTCAGATATTGTAAAATTTCCATGAGATTTCCTAGATTTTCTCATATTACCTCCTTTTACTAAATTATTGCGTTGCCCCTGCACTTTTGCAAGACTTTAGAAGTAGAACAGGTACTTTGCCTTTATTGCTCCTATCTGGTTTTCAAGTCGTAGATCTCCATACTCGTCTTGCACCCTGTAGTCATTTAAAGCAATATATAACCAACTCTTGGGTCTAAAATTCCAGGAGAAGAGCAAGCCAATTCGGTTCGATAGCAATTCTGTATCTTGTGAATCAACTCCTGGTGCTTCCATCACAAACTCATTAAAAATACTCAGTTCCATATCCTTACTCAAATTAAGCCTGACTCTGGGGGTTAACCTTGGTGTAACTGCAATGATAGTACTGGTTGTATCCCATTCAGTCCACATATTTCCATCCAAAATCAAAGAAATTCGCGGTATTGGAGTATAGGTGAGAGAAAACCAGTTACTTCCCTGATAGGCAATGAATTCACGGCGATAATTGTATTGATAGCCATAGTAACCGCCAAAATTCGTGCAGTACTTTTCGCCTCTCCCCCAGACAGATAAGTTTGCTGCGCGATAAAAGTAATTCGTATCAGCCTGATAATGAGAACCTGCATCCGCCTCAAAATAAAATCCCCAGCCATTACAGAAACTGGTACTTACAAAGAAACCACCCACATTCGACCAGTTTAAAATCCCGGGTTCCTTCCGCGCACTGAACAATGGTGCAATAGTGATTCTACGTAAGAACCCTTTCTGATAGTTTTTATATGGTCCTGTAATCAGCAAAATTCTCTTACGTCCCGCCCAGGGTGCATAACCAATATCACTAACATCAAAAGAATCATTCATAACCTCAAAAACAGCAATACTCATAAACCTTCTACTAAAACCATAATATCCTGAAGAGAGTGCCCAACCCCTCTTTCCATTTCTTTCACTAAGTGCACTCTGGAAGATGAACTGCTTTTGACCGGAAAGATAAACACCATCTATGCCAACTGCATAATTGTAATTATTTTTGTTAGCCATAGAGCCACTGAAGAGCACTCCCATTTCTGAATTCTCTAATACCCTGTGTTTTAATCTGACAATGCTAAAACCTCTTTTTGGTTCTTGTTTGAGTGAATCAGTATATGCACCCAGAACTCCCAAATTCCAGTCCTCAGCCCTATTGGTCAATTTCAAACCACAAAGGATTGGTATAGGTTCACCATCTATAGATCTTCCAATCGTACGAGAATAGAAGATATTAAGAGGAGAATAGAAATCACTTCCCTCTTCAAAATTAGAAAAGCGAAAAATCTCACTTCCTTCTAAAAAGAAAGGTCTTCGCTCTTCTAAATAGATAGGATACCGGGATAGATTCAGTGAAAATGGATCCGCTTCAATCTGAGCAAAATCCGGATTAATTGTAGCACTAAAGGTTCCCTCGGAGGTGAAATCCCATTTAAAATTTAAACTCCCGAACGGTTTCACTTTTCCTTCCTCTTCCCCCCATTTATCATATCTTATATATCCCTCCGGATACAATTCAAAATGATAACCTTTAGATTTTGGATTTATTCCCCTTAATATTCCATATCTTGAAACTATATCCCTGTTTATTGCATTTACTTCTGTCCAGTAATCGTATTCGTTATTTCTTGTGATATATCTACTAAAACTTACCCCCCACTCAGGCAGACCCTTTTTATACCTTATTGATTTGAAGGGTATCTTTAATTCAACAGTATAGTAATTATCATATATCTTTACTCCTCGATAGTAGACCCCATCCCATGTTTGGTCTCTTCTTCTGCCATCGTCAAGAATAAGACCATCATCTCCTGTTGTTAATTGTCCGGATGCATTAGCAGTGAAATAATAGGCAGTATTTTTACTGCCAAAGGGGTCGAGATATAAGCGCACATAATCTTCCGTACCTCCTAAGCAGGAAACACATTTATATTTTTTTGTATAAGCGCGAAATGATACATATAGATTATCAGAATCCTGCATTAGATAAACCACTGTCTTCTCAGATGGAGGTTGCTTTTCATAAGGTAAGACCTGGATAAAATTGGTAGCCGAATCCGCAATATCCCAGATTTCTTCAATAATACCATCAATTATTGGTGCTTTTTCAACAAACCGAATCTCAACAATTTTATCGTTATTTACTGCTATTAAAAGGAAAAATAATAAGCCCACTCTACCTCCTATGTACTATTAGTGCAACACTTAAGCATATAGTCACAAATCTGTTTCTTAATATTATCACCTGTTACCAATTTTTCATAACTTCACTCTTCTTCTATTAGCAAGTCCCTTTATCTATTTATTTAAACTCCTTTTTAGTTTTTGCTGAGTTCTTTAAATTAATTGCATTATGATTTTCAACTCGCTTCCCCTTCTCTTGTAGGCACCATATAGTCACATTTCTCATGAACCCCCAATCCGAACCCCTATCATCCAATTCATCTTCACTGCGATAAGTTACATCATTAATCACAGTGTCTTTAAAAATTACGCTATCGCGGTCACTGTCCTCCTCGAATTCCGGATGAGGACCTGTAATAAACACCCTGCCTTTTCCATAATGAAACGCTACCATTGCCGAGTAATCCCCTCTATCATACCTGGCCAATATGTTTACTTCAGCATCTTTGTTCGGAATAAATATCGGTCCCCAGTAATAGAGAATCCATATAGAGTCCGGCTCAGTCCTTGTTATGGGATGAGTAGAATCTACAATATTCACTTTGACTACATCTTGATCGGGAAAAGGAACAATTTCATCCACAGGACCCTTAGCTGTGCCGGGAAAAATCCCCAGGGGTGTCATAGGAAGCCGCTGTTCTCGCCAGACAACCTTCTCACTGGCAAAATAACCTCCACCACAAATACCAATGTAACCCCCACCACCCCGAATAAAATCCCTTATCTTCTCCTTGCCTTCCAATGAAATATCCAGTGCATATTGATACATATTACCACCGGGAACACATAGCAATCTGAAGCTGTCGAGTCCGACTTTATTAATATAATCTGTTTTTATCAATTCGACTGTATAGCCCATCCATTTAAACATGTTCTCCGTGGCGCGGATACATTCTTCATCGGCGCCCTCGCCTGAGTAAAGTGCTATGTCAGCTTTTTTACTCTGTGAACCTTCACAATTGATGAAAAATAAAAGCAACAAAAAAGAGAATATACAACCCATTATCCACCTTCTGTTTTTATTCTTTATCATTTTGTTCATATTTCCATCCTTTTAATTTATTTCTTTTAAACACCATAGAACCGCCCTTTTCATCAATTCCCAATCCGAGCCCCTATCATCCCATACATCACTTGCGGGGAACCCATCACAATCGCTATCTTCCTCAAATTCAGGATGAGTGCCAATAATGAATACCCTGCCATCACCATAATCAAAGGATATCATCATAGGGTGATTTCCTATGTCATACCTGCCTAAAATTGATATATCAGCAACATAGTTTGGCAAGAACATTGGCCCATAACAATAAAGAATCCATGCAGAGTCTGGCTCTGATTGTGTGATTGGATGTGTTGAATCAGTAATATTCACTTTGCACATAACACATTGAGGGTAAGGAGCAATTTCATCTACTGGACCCCTGGTCGTGCCCGGAAATATTCCTAGGGGGGTCATTGGTAGTTGATTGCCCTGCCAGATGACCTTTTCTCCCGTAAAGTAAGAACCTCCACAGATTCCAATGTATGCCCCTCCGCTACGAATAAAATCCTTTATATTCTCCTTACCTTCCGAAGATATATCCTGGGAATATTGATACATATCACCACCAGGAACACACAAAATCTTGAAATTGTCTAGACCCTGGTTGTTAATGTCATTTGCCCTCACCAAACGAACTGTGTAATCCATCCATTTAAACATGTTCTCCGTAGCCTTGATGCAATCTTTATCAACCCCCCTGTCTGAATAAAGGGCTATACAGGCAGTTTTATCTCTTAAGATACAGCAATTGGTGAAGAATAGGAACTGCAAAAGAATAACTAATACCCTCATCATACCTCCCTTTAATTTGGCCTTGCATGTAAAAATGAATTACAATTAGCATATTTGTGCGCGGAGTATGTCCAATGCATAATTCCTTTTCGCTATCCCTCAATTTTTCTCAATTGATTCCTTTAAGACTTTACTGTCTCTAAGGATTGAGTCGACAAATTTGTTTGCTTCCGGAGCTAGAAGCTTCCGATACTCCAGGCAAATATTTTTGGCGGTAACACCCGCCCAATCATCTGGCAAAAGTTCCAAAGGCAGCATAGGGTCGTATAACGCAATTTCAATATATTCAGCAGTCACTCGGAATCTCTCCGCAAAGCATTCTCCCAGGACTATCGTTTCCTTCCTTTCTATCCTTTCCTTATACCTAATAAAAATAGGAGAATATTTTCCTATAAACTCCCTATAGCGTTCCTCCAATCCCTTAATATCCCAGGCCCTGGCTGCTAACTCCCGACCCTCCACCAACCCCGTATGCTTCGCCTCAAAAGTCTCCACATAACCCATCACCTTAATCTTGCCAAAAAGCTTTGCCATTTTTTCTTTAAAATTAAAAGGCGAGATCCATAGAGAACTGCTCAAGCTGCCAAAACCCATGCCCTTTAATTCTTCCCTGAGTTTATCCCGTAAGTAGCGCGATTCCTCTGGGACGCTATATACAAGGAGTCTCCATTTCTTGTCCCAGGGCTTACATTCTTTCTCTAAAGTCCAGCGTTGCCCATATAACATCCACTGGGTTCCCTTTGTGGTAAGAGAATAGTAACTTTTTCGGTCAATTTTTTGGCTCTGAATAAGATTCTGCTTTGACATCCGTGATAGAGCAAGGCGTATCGCATTAGAAGAGAGTCCAAAGGGTTCTAGTAGCTTTATCAAGCTACCTACCCAGACCTTTCCTCCACGGGGATTCACATAACTACCAAATAGGGTGAGAATAATCGTTATGGTCCGGATTTTTCTTTTTGTATGTTCTTTTTTTATCTTTCGTTTTATTTTCGACATATTTTATTATAACTTATTTTCTTATTTTGTCAAGTGTTTTTGTCCCGAAATTTTCAGGCTTCACGCACTTGAGAAACAAGGATAATTATGGGACGAATTGATAATGGAGAACCAGTCGGCTGAATAAAATTACGGATTCTGTCGGGTTTAAGGATAAGTGGGTTTTTTATTGATTTAAATCGTCTCTATAAAGAATTCAAAATATTTAATGCAATCTTTAAAAGTAAAATACAATCTTTCTTGTGTTGTTCCTTTGAAATTGTGAAATGAAGTAGGGCACTTGCTTATCTTTTCACCTATTTGATAGCATTTTCAACTTTAACATCACGCAGGGCATGTGTTAAGACATAAACACTTTCGTTATTGTCCTCTGGGTCAACCGGTGTGATGAAAAATCCCTTCTTATTTTTACCATAATCAATGCTTAGACCTCTGATTGTCTCACCGTCAGGGAATCTAATTGTAACCTTCAACCCCTGGTTTCTATAAGCATCAACTTCGTCAAAGTTTTTCTTCCTGGTATAATTTTTATCTCCCTTTAATGTTTTGACAAAGAAGATAGCCTTCAATTCCTTAAGGCCAATTCCGTAGATAATTCCCCTATCTCTTTTTTCCTCTGACGTGAGGTGAAATATTTCCTTTTCGGGGGAAAAGTCATGAGTATACCCCTTAAGCAATCTTCCATCCTTAAAATGAACAACAATTTGGTTCGGTACACCTAACATATAGACCTTCTATTTTAATAAAATAATAGCAATATTTTCACAATTGTCAACTGCCAATCTAATACAGCGGATAGGGAATAGAATTTTTATATTTCGTACCTTTTGCTCCACTTAAGATGAAATCATCTAAAGGGTGAACATGCCTCGTTTTAGAATAGGATTAGGCAACTCCCTTGCATCCTTCAAGAGATAAAGTAATATGACAATGAGGTATCAGGTTACCGATGTATATTAATTGGATATTAATCCTAAAAGATGAGATAGTAATTTGTTCTTTTTATTATTCTCTATAACTACTGAGACACTCTTTTTAAAACCAATGGATTCCTCGGAAGTTTACCTGGGATATTCAAATATACTCCTTGGGTCAGATAGTGTATACCTTGGTGATTCATTACTTCCCAGGGATTCCACATACGTGTTGGATTACAATGAAGGTTTAATAAGATTCAAAAAAGTGATTAAGGAGTCCCTTTGGGTTAGATTCACACACCTGGATTTCCTTGTAGGAGAAGTATACAGAAGATACTTCCCGTTTAAGACTGATAGTATCCACAAAAAAACACCCATAAGAGATTCCACCCCTGATAAGGGAGACCTCCTGATTAACGGTAATAAGGGTATATTTATGGAAGTAACCGGTGGTGGAACTAATGTAACACAGAGCCTTTGGATGCAAATAGGAGGGGAAGCAGGGAATTTCAAAATTTCAGGTGTCCTATCCGATGAAAATATCCCTGAAGGAAAGGGGGCATCACAGAATATACAGGAGATAGACGAAATATACATAGAAGCACAATCACCTTATTTATCCTTCCGTGTAGGAGATATAGAGGCAACGCACGAGGGTGTCCAAAAAAGACTCCTTGGACTCGCAGGAAATTACAAGCGTCTATCTGGAGTAGTTGGAATCTCAAGGGGAAAATATGGGAAATTCACATTCAGAGGAGAAGAAGGGAATCAGGGACCTTATAAACTAAATCCGGGGAATGGTAACATAGATTTTTCAATAATTCGGGGCTCTGAGCAGGTCTATTTAGATGGAAAATTACTAAAGGCAGGAATAGATAATGATTATGTAATGAATTATTATGAGGGAACTATAACCTTTAGTCCTTCGGTCTTCATTGATAACGAATCCACAATCCTAATCCTATTCGAATATCACCCTTATGGTGTAAATAATCTATTCTATAATGCAAATTTTAATGAGGAAGGTTTTAATCTCTCTTTCTCCCGACAGGAAGACTTCTCGGAGCGGGAAAAATTCTCTGCAGTTTATCCTGATTCAGGTTTTGGATATGTTTATTCTTCAATATATGTTGGGAAAGGAAATGGCGATTATGATCTAAGTGATTCAATATTTGTCTATCAAGGTAAAAATAAAGGGTCCTATCAGGTCTACTTTGAATGGGCCGGAGCAGGAAAGGGCGAATATGAATATATAGATTCGCTACATTTATTCAAATGGACAGGCAATGGGCCATGGACAGCAAAGAGAAAAATTGATTTACCCGGAGAGGATAATCTCATCTCATTGGGAATCGATAAAAATCTCACTGATCTATCGATAAGAGGCAAACTTAAAGGAAGGAGATACAGCAATCAATTCACAGATGATAACGATGATGGTTTTGCCGGAGATATCCACGCTACCTACTCTCCAAACCGATTTATTAATCTCTCAGCAAATTATTACAGGAGATCTTCTAACTTTATAACAAGGGAATGGGAAGGTGAACGAGAGCTCCTTAAAACTTGGGGAATCAACGAATTACCCGACAATTTTGCAGAGTATTCAATAAAAACGAACCCTATCCATCAATTAAAAGCATCCTATCTATGGGGAAGAGCAGGGTCTACGAGAAGAGACAAAATCCTTGGGGAACTTTCCCCCCTATATATTGAGTGGGACAGGATAGAGAAATTCCGCGAAGAGATAAAAGGAGGTATAAGATGGGATAAATTCAATCTATACCTTCGTAATCTAAGCAGAGATAATAATTATAGAAATGAAGCGGTGTTTGAGAGTAAACCACTCTATTTGGGAGCTGGCCTTGAAGGGGATGAAAGCGGTGATACCGCCAAAATCTATACAATAAAAACGGATTTAACTTACGCGAATACCACTGTAAAAGCATCCCACAGGAGAAGAGAGAATCGAAATTCAGGAGAAATCAATAGCATATCAAATGGGACGCTCCTCTCTGATCTAAAGCTTTCATTTCTCAACATAGGGGGGGAACTAAACTTATCACAAAAAAGGACAACAAAATGGGAAAGATATTACCTCGAGGTAGATTTGGGTGAAGGAAATTATTCCTATGATTCAATAAATGGCACCTATTATGAAAATCCATACGGTGATTATGTTCTGGAAATTGTGCCCACAGGGGAAGGCATAGATATAAGAGAGTATTCTGGAAACATCTCCTTAGAATCAGACCGTTATATATACCTGCAGGGGTTTATCAGTGCTACCTACAGAGTAGATCTTTTCCTGGAGAATAATGCATCCTTCATCTTTAAATTCCCAAGGAAAGGGAAAAGGAGATTTTCAATTAAATATGATAGAAGCTATATTAACGATAAAGAAGGTTGGGTAGGCAGAAGGCAAAAAGAGAACAACAGTATTAGGCTTGGATTAGAAGAGAAAACTGGAATCTATAGGGAATATGGTTTACAGTGGGACCAATCCCTGTATGAATGGGGCTTTGGACCTTATATATACTTCTGGATGAAAAATGGACTTGGTATGGAAGCGACGATCTCACGAATTGCAGGAGAGGATACACTATTCACATCAAAACTAAAAAGTATCCTCTATCTATCCGGAAATAGAAGCAGCGGAACTATGGATATGTCAATTGGATATAATTATTTCCCTGGAGTTGAAGTTACTTCAGAGAGAATGGGAACCCTTTATCCTTCTGGTATCTTCTATGATTTCGGAGCTTCTGTAACCCTGGATGTAACAGAGAGCTTCCATCTCGTTCTAAATGGAAATCTTCATAAACTCTCTGGAGAGAAACTATACTATAGGGGAAGGCTTGGAGTTTCAGCTGACTTTGGGCCATAGATTATTTGCCACATCATCTCCCCCCTTGACTTATTTTGCTCGATTGATAGGATAAATCCATGAAGATAGTTCTTTTTGAAGACTCAAAATACAATAATTTTTATCCAATTTCCCGGATGCATTCAGTGGGAGAGATAAGGACTGGTAGATACACGCAGAAGGAAAGGGCTATTCGTGAGTTTGGTGCACAAGTTATGCTCTACTCTGGAAGAGGAGGGTTTGGAGACCCAATAGAAAAAAGCAACGACACACTCTTCCTAAATGCACGATTAAAGGAATTCAGAGGAGTAGGAGATTTGGAATATGGAACTTGTATAATGAATAGAGGGGAAATCATTGCATACCGTTTCGATAAAATTCTCTCCGAAGACGAGATAGGGAAATTAAATATCTTAAAACGTGAAATCCCTCTTTACGAATTTATCTGGGACATATTAGAAGATTTGGAATCAAGACTAACAGAGGATTTGAAGGAAGAATCGTCCATGGGCCAGATATTAGGTCCCATAGATGAATCCGCTCATATTGAAAATCGGGATATGATATTTATCGGGAAAGATGTAAAAATAGAAAATTGCGTATTCCTCGATGCATCAAAAGGGCCAATCTATATTGACAATTATTCAATTATTAGAGCTAATACAGTGATAGAGGGTCCAGCCTACATTGGAGAAGGGTGCCTCATAAAGTGCGGAAGTTTCCTCAATACAGTAGCCATAGGGAAAGTTACAAAACTTTCGGGGGAGATAGAAGAGAGCATTTTCCAGGGATATGCAAATAAGCAACATTTTGGCTTCCTGGGTCATTCATATATTGGGGAATGGGTAAACCTGGGTGCAGGAACAACAAATTCAGACCTGAAAAACAATTACAGTGCTATTCGTGTCTATCCAGAAGGAAGAGAATATAAAACGGGTATGCAGTTTCTGGGTCTTATTATGGGAGACCATTGTAAAACGGCAATCAATACATCCTTTAATACAGGGACTATCGTCGGCCCATTTAGTAATATCTTTGGGCGTGATTTCCCGCCCAAATACCTTCCACCTTTCTCATGGTGGGGAGGAGATTTCAAGGAATACAGTTTAGAAAAAGCAATAAAGACCGCAAGGATACTTATGATGCGAAGAGATATTAAAATGGATAACGCATATCTTGAAAGGATAAAGCAACTCTTTTTAACAACAAAAGGGTTAAGGGAAAAGGTTAATAAAGGAGGTAACTTTGGCGCAGAAGTTTTATAACTTTATTGATGGGGAATGGATGGAAGCTTTGAGTGGAGAGACAACAGAAAATAGAAATCCAGCACATTGGGACGAAATAGTTGGCATCTTCCCGAAATCCGGCAAAGAGGATGTCAAAAAAGCGGTTGAAGCCGCTGTAACTCACAGAGAAGAGTGGGCTAATCTCCCTGTACCTGAAAGGGGTCAGATTTTAGGGAGATCAGGGGATATAATGGTGGAGAAAAAGGAAGAGATAGCAAAACTCATGACCAGGGAAATGGGGAAGATATTAAAGGAAACAAGAGGTGATACTCAAGAAGGAATAGACACTGCCTATTATGCTTTCGGAGAATCAAGGAGACTCTATGGAGTAACATCACCAAGTGAACTCCCTAACAAAGCTATATTTACAATAACCAAACCAATCGGAACCGCGGGTATCATCAGCCCCTGGAATTTCCCTATGGCTATTCCATGCTGGAAGATATACCCTGCTCTTTTAATGGGTAACACAGTTGTATTTAAACCAGCAACAGATACCCCTGCAACGGCAACAAAATTTGTAGAGATACTCACCGAAGCAGGCGTTCCCAAAGGCGTTATAAATCTTGTCCATGGTCCGGGTAGTAGAGTGGGAGAAGCAATATTGGAACATCCAGATATAGGGGTTATATCATTCACAGGTTCCTCTGCGGTTGGCAGAAGGATAGCTGAAGTTGCTGGTAAAAACTTAAAAAGGGTTTCCTTAGAGTTAGGCGGAAAGAACCCACAGATTGTTATGCCTGACGCCGACATTGACCTCGCTGTCGAAGGAGTATTGTGGGGAGCATTCGGAACGACCGGACAGCGCTGCACAGCGACATCAAGGCTAATCCTTCATAAAGACATATTTGATAAATTCATGGATATACTTATAGGAAGAACCACAGAATTGAAGATTGGGGATGGTCTCATAGAATCTAATGATGTAGGCCCCGTTATAAACGAAAGCCAGTTAAAGAAAATACTCAATTATGTTGATATAGGTAAGCAAGAAGGAGCAAAACTCGCCCTGGGAGGAAACAGGTTAAGCGGTGGGAACTACGATGAAGGATTCTTTATGGAACCCACGATATTTACAGAAGTAAAAGCAGGTATGAGGATAGAGCAAGAGGAGATATTTGGTCCTGTTCTCTCTGTTATAAAGATATCCAGTTTTGAGGAAGCTATTACGGTAGCAAATGATATTGAATATGGTTTATCCTCGTCAATCTATACTAACAACGTAAAATATGCAATGAGAGCTATTGATAAACTCGAGGCTGGAATAACATATATTAATGCTCCGACGATTGGAGCCGAATGCCATATGCCATTCGGAGGATTCAAGAATACCGGTAATGGACACCGTGAAGGTGGAAAATGGCCGTATGAGGTATTTGGTGAGATAAAGACTGTTTATATCGATTATTCGGGGAAACTTCAAAAGGCGCAGATCGATACAGACATCAATAAATAATACGGAATGAATTGTCCCCGTATTCTATAATTTGTGCTATTTCTATTATTCGGTGAAATTGGAATGTTTTTATCTGGAGGGGGAGGATTCTCCCCTTCCGGATCATATTCATTCACCCTGGCAACAGGTCTTGCATTTCCCTTTGGCGATCTAACATACGGGTACCTGGAGGTAGAAACCTCAAGGTATTTTTCACTAAAGCTATTCAATTACGCCCCGAAGAAACCTACTTCAGAAGTAAGTCACCAGTCAAATAAACTATTTCTCGGTCCGAGTGTAGAATTTCGATTCAAGAAGTTCTTACTTAAACCTGGGATATACTACGACATTTTGCTTCAAAAGATAGAAGATAAATATATCGATGGAAATTATAGAATAAAGAAAATTACTTCACTTCAGTCTAAAGGATTTGGAGTAAAATTTACTGTATCTTATCCAATTCGTCATGGATACAGGATAGGACTATCCTGTAAGAAAGAATGGAAAACAATTCCTTCCTGGGAGTTTGTATTATGCATACGTTGTGTGTTTAAATAATAGCTATCAGCAGTTAGCAATAAGAATTCATCTGGAATTAAGAACTGCATTTTAGACACAGATTAACCCTGTGAAATAATATGATAAAAAGCAATAAGAGGACGAATATAGATGAAATATTTCACGGGGTGAACACAGATAATAACTGATTGAAATTTAAAATTGGAAATTTGTAACATAGAACCCAGAACCCTAAACTTAAAAAATATGGTACGCTAAAATTAGCCCTGCAGTAATAACAGAAAGAACGCTCATCAATTTTATAAGAATATTCAAGGATGGTCCCGCAGTATCCTTTAAGGGATCGCCTACTGTATCTCCTATTACACTTGCTGCATGCGCCTCTGTACCCTTGCCCCCAAAAGCACCCCCTTCTATATATTTCTTGGCGTTATCCCAGGCCCCACCTGTATTTGCCAGAACAAGAGCAAGCGTAAAACCAGTTATAAGTGCACCAACGAGTAAACCAATAACACCGGGGACACCGAGAATCAAACCAATCCCGATAGGCGCAATTATAGCAATCATTGCGGGCATAATCACTTCTTTTTGGGCGGCACGGGTTACTATGCGAACAGTGCGTTCATAATCGGGTTTCTCTTTACCCAGAAGTATCTTTTTATTCTTAAACTGATTCCTCACATCATCTATTACTACAGCGGAAGTTCGCCCAACTGCCCTCATTGTTATCCCACAGAATAAAAATGTAATAACGCCTCCTATGAGGAGACTCGCTAAGAGGTTGGGATTAAGCAAACCTAAATTGTAGTAATCTGCCAATTGGAGGAAACTAACATCTTTAACAGCTATGGATTGTCCACCCACAGTAATGAATTTTACTCCCAGGTGATATAACCCCATTTTAATTTCTGTGAGATATGCAGTAATCAGCGCAAGTGCAGTTAATGCAGCTGACCCTATTGCAAATCCTTTGCCAGTTGCTGCGGTTGTATTGCCCAGGGCATCCAGCTTATCTGTCCTATCCCTGACCTCTTTTCCAAGTCCACTCATCTCAGCATTTCCTCCTGCATTATCGGCAATAGGGCCATAAGCATCAGATGCAAGGGTTATACCCAGGGTGCTAAGCATTCCTACAGCAGCAATACCTATTCCATATAAACCAAGAGCAAAGTTATTAAATCCACCGGCAAAAGCGAAGGAGAATATCACAGCAAGTGCAACAGTAACAACAGGAATAAAGGCTGAACTCATACCGAGAGCCAGTCCATCTATTATGAAAGGTGCAGCCCCATATTGAGTTTCTGATGAAAGTCTCTTTACCGGAGAGAAAGCAGAAGATGTATAAAATTCTGCGGATTTACCAATGATTGTGCCAGCAGCAAGCCCAACTATAACAGAACCAAATATACCTAAATTATCTGGTGTAGTATACCATACGACAAGAAAAGAAACTACTGCTGTTCCGATAGTGGTGGATGTAATTCCTCTGGTTAATGAACCCAAAAGTTCAGCCTGGGTTGCATCCTTCCCGGTTCTTATAAGGTATATTCCCATCAAAGAAAGGATTATCCCTGCTGAGGCAATTAACATTGGCTCTAATACGCCTCTAAAACCAAGTCCAGAGGCAACCCCGAGTGCCATCGTAGCAATTATTGCACCACAGTATGATTCATAGAGGTCCGCCCCCATTCCTGCAACATCACCCACATTATCTCCAACATTATCAGCTATGGTTGCAGGGTTTCTCGGGTCATCCTCAGGGATACCTGCTTCTACTTTACCCACGAGGTCAGCTCCTACATCTGCAGCTTTTGTATAGATCCCACCACCCACTCGTGCAAACAATGCAAAGAAACTAGCCCCTATAGAAAAACCGAGCAATATACTGGTTACTTGTTCAAGCGGTAGAGAGAGACCAAATCGAAAAACGGCAAACCACACCGATATACCCAAAAGAGCCAGTCCGACAACAGCCAGCCCCATTACAGCACCACTCCGAAACGCAATACGTAGAGCATCTCCAAGGGAGTCAATTGCAGCATTTGTCACCCGGACTGAAGCCCTTGTTGCAGTCCTCATCCCGAGAAAACCTGTGAGCCCTGAAAAGAACCCACCTGTAAGGAAAATAAGGGGCAACCATCCGGATTGAACCTTAAGACCAAAGGCCAGGAAGGCGAGAAACATAGCCATAATTATAAAGAATATTGCCACCACCTTATATTGAACCTTGAGAAAACTTGCCGCCCCAACACGTACAGCTTCTGCTATCTCTCTCATCCTCTCATTGCCCTCATCCTCCCGCATCATCTGTTTATAAAAAATCCATGCAAAAAGTAAGGACAAAACAGATACAGATGGTATAATCCAGAAAATTTTAATCATAATATTCTCCTCTAATTTTTATTGCACTATACTTACCACTATCATTAGCTCCATTACATATAATGAGGAGCTCTAATTATGTCAAGAGATAGTATGTGAATTTGCGCCTATATACTTAGGCATACGGTGAAGATATTGTAAATTTAAATAAATGGAAACCTAACGGATAATAATATCCAAACGATCCGTTTCATCTTCCCCAAGAGATTTGTATCCCGATACACTACTTACAACCCCTTCTGGCAAAATTATTCTATTCGTTAAGAATTCAGCTACTACTCTCACTCGGCTCTGTGAGAGTTCTTCATTTCTTGAATATACTGCTATCTTCAACCGTTTATTTAAATCATGCCTGATGATATCAGAAGCTTCTAATAGAATAAGAAAAACCATAATTGTCTATCCTCCTCTTATTTGATAAAAAAAATCTAACATAAACTATAAAAAAAATATAACAAAATCTGACAATTTGTCAACAGTTCAAGGAAATTCTATCACCGTGTATGAAACTCAACTATATCCCCTTCTTGAAGAATCTCATTGACGCCAACCCTCCTCGGATTATTATCTTCCCTCCATAAACGTGTATATTTCATCCTCTCTGCGAAATCTTTATGAATTTCATAAGCAGCGTCTAGGACGGTCGAGCCCTTATCTAACACAACCGGCTCACTGAAATCCGCCTCCTTGCCCAGGGATTTTGTATATATCCGTATTACTCCCAGAAAGTCAAATATCCTTTCCTTTATTGCTCCTAAGTCCATATCAAACGAGAATCCAATAATATCGAGCCGCTCTTCATACTTTCTCTTAAGTTTCAAAAGGGTATTACTATTGGGTCTGGTTATAAATATAAAACCCTGCTTTGGCATGAGTTCTTCATCCTTACAATAATCCCTGGATTGCAGGAATATGCTACCCTTTTCCAGAAGGCTTAAGAGTTTCTTCAATGATTCTCCAGTATTTATAGAACCAGCTACTACGCCTATAAGGATATCCGAATTTCTGCTAATTGCAAACAGCCAGGGTGGGTGAAAACCTTCATATAATGGAGGAGTATCAACCAGTTGTATCTGAACATTTTTATATTCTATCATACCTACATCTGGCCTCTGGGTAGTAAAGGGATAGGGAGCTACATCAGGTTTAGCGTTGGTAAGTCTGGATAAGATTGTAGATTTCCCAGCATTAGGTGGACCTATAAGAACCACCTGCCCAATACCTTCCTTTGCGACGGTATATAAATCAAGGCGCTGGATTTTAGGCCTCTTCTTCGCCTCTCTTTTAAGTTTAGCTATCCTGCTATTGAGTTCAGCCCTTAAGTTATCCGTACCCTTATGCTTAGGCATAACCGCCAGCATTTCTTTTAGAATCGATATCTTTTCCTCTGGACTCTCGGCGAACCGAAGCCGCTCTTCTTTTTTATGATAAATACGCGGTAGATTTGCAGGCATATAAAAAAGTAACTCTATAGATAAAAGTGTCAAGGGAAAAATCCTCCCATTTCCCACCCAACCGTATATTTGACGCAGATTTTCACTGATTGAACTGATTTATTTAATCACACCATCCGCACAACCATTTTTCAACCACAGATAAACGCAGATAAACACAGAGAAAAAATAGCGCAACAGGGATGCCACCCCTACATTCAAATTGCACTCAGAAGGGCGCTCCCACAACTCTCCCTGGTCAAGGTATACCTTGTCCTACAGGGCGCGCAAAAAGGCGTAAAGGTAGGAGCGTACGGTCATACGCCCCTACAGAAAGGGTCCTGGTATGAAATTTTTAGGAGTATTCAATCCGGTAAAAACATTGACTTTTTAAAACTATTCTATATTGATGCAATATATAAATTATAAGGAGGGATTAAACTTAAGATGAGACATTCAATAAAAACAGGATTAAGTTTCGGTTTAACCTCGGCGATAATCACAACGCTTGGATTAATGGTGGGTATATATTCCGGTACCCACTCGAGGGTTGCAGTCATTGGAGCAATACTAACTATAGCAATAGCAGATGCATTTTCAGACGCACTGGGTATTCATATTTCAGAAGAATCAGAAAATAGACACACTCCAAAAGAAATCTGGGAAGCAACTTTTTCTACTTTTCTTTTTAAATTCCTATTCGCAATGACATTCGTTCTCCCGGTTCTATTCTTAAGGCTCAACGCAGCCATCATTATATCTATACTCTGGGGATTATCTTCATTGAGTCTTTTCAGTTTTTATCTTGCGAAAGAACAAAAAACAAAACCATGGAAGGTAATTTTTGAGCACCTCTTAATCGCTATTGTAGTAATCACAGCAACCTATTACGTTGGCATTTGGATAAGAGCAATTGTCATAAAATAAATATACTCGCAGTCTACCATCAATCCTTTATGTTCACCTATAGACTCTATGGCAAATTTTGTACTCTTTACTTTTAACCGATTACCTTCCTCACATCCGGGATCTTAGACTTTAGTGTTTTTTCAACAAAACCTACCAATGTTTGTTGCGCAAGAGGACAACCATGACACGCCCCTGTAAGTTTGACCTTAACCACCCCATCCGGAGATACACTGATAAGTTTCACACTTCCTCTGTGGGTCTTAAGTATTGGTATTACATCCTTATCTAAAACCTTTTTAACTTGCTCAAGCATGTATTCCTCCCAATTCAACTTGTTTTCTTTATTCAAATGTTTCATAACATACTATCTCTTCCAAGGATTTTCTATTTTTAGGACCTGGAGAAGTACTCGGGTATCCAACTGGAAGAAGAGCCACCACTTTGTATCTATCTGGAATTTTTAATACCTTCTTAACCTGATCCTGTGAAAAAGCTCCTATCCAGCAAGTGCCGAGCCCAAGTTCTACTGCCTGAAGAGTCATATGATCCACAGCAATTGCAAGGTCGACAGCATAGGCAGGGACCTCACATCCCATCACATATTCAGGGTCAAGTGCTACTGCAGCAATTACAACCGGAGCTTCAAAGATAAACATCTGCTCACGAGCTGCATATGCAAGTTCTTCTCTTAGTTTTTCGTCCCTTGTGATCACAAACTTCCATGACTGACGATTCCTTGCAGAAGGAGCAAGACGTGCAGCTTGTAGAATCGCAGTTAAATCCCCTTCTGGTATTTTCTCTGGTTTATATGACCTTACACTCCTTCTTTCTCTTATTGCATCCTTAACATCCATACTTTCTTCCCAAACTCCTTTTAAGTATTTAGTATAAATAGATTTTATATAATCTTTCCATATCAGCACATTTTATATTCATATTTTTCTCTCAATATAGATTGTAAAATACAACCGTCAAGGGGCGGAAGCTTAATGCAAAATGCATTCTTTGGTTTGGTAATATACAAACACATATCTATACCGTCAAATTACCCAAATATGTTACGGACATAAATGGGTAATATAGTTCTTGGTTCATAGTTCTTAGTTCTAAGTTAGTGGTAAGGGTTAGGGTATTGGTATGTCAGGTCAAATTACACATATATATCCAGGATATATATGTGTAATTTATTTCCACACCCTCAACTGCTCAAACTTTACCTTAAATTTTTTAAAGAATTTCTCTATCTTTTCTTTTTGCATATATGGAACCATTACGCAACCAGCGGAAAGTTTTTTCCCACCTATTTCCTGTAACAAGCCTTTATACTTATATCCTTTCCTCTTCTGCTCATACAGATACCTATTGAATCTTGCCTTTTCTTTTTGACTTAAACTACTTATTTGAAAGGAGTAAATCAGATGGGGTTTTTGTTGCAACAATACAGCCGAGGGTATTTCCGCAGGCTCTTTTAGATATAGAATTTTTCCTTCTTGAAAAATGTTCTGTAATAAACCTGTATCTGTTACCTGTAGTTCAGCTATAGTCCTTATTGTTGGCTGGATACTTCTACCGGTTTCAGACTCAAGCTCTATTACTCTATCCTGTATTTCTTTTTGAGTTTTCTTATTTGTGGTGAGTATAAATAGATCTATGTCTGACCTTGAGGTATTTTCGTCTCTTGCAAAACTTCCATAAAGGATAACAGCTCTTAAATCATTTATTTTGGAAAGCTCTTTAGTTATTTTTTTAAGTACTCTTTTCATAGATTTTTACACCGAATTCCCTTTCAAAGAATTTTACTACTGTCTTTAGATTATCTATTACAACTTTAGCTCTCTTGCCATTTATTCCATCGTAACCTAAATCACCATAGGCAAACCATATTTTTCTCATAGCCTTGTTGATTTCGGAAGGATAATGTTCATTGGAGTACTCATGTCTACTTTGGTGGTCGCCAAAATGTTCATTATTTCTAGCAGCATCTGCTTCTATTAGTTGTTCTATAACCTTTGTCCCCAAATCTCCCACCACTGTATTTTGTTTATTATGATAGGCATTAATTGTTGCATCTAGCTTTTCTTTTGCAAGTTTAAGATGTTTTTTGTAATTACCCATTTTTCCTTTCGTTATTGTAACGAATTTTATCGATTTTGTCAAGTTTTTCGTTACTGTAACGAAACATTTTTCCATCTTTTAAGTATACTGGTTTTTCAAAGAAGATGTCCGTTCTTTATAATACTATCTACCAAAAATGCCAAATTACCCAAATATGTTACGGACATAAATGGGTAATTTGGAAAATTATCCTGAGTTTAATATATTATAGAGAGTCTTTCTAGTAATGGATAATAAATCAGTTATCTCGTTTCTCGAATATCCACTTGCCTGCAACTGTTGGACAAGATATTTTCGTGCCTTTTTTTCTTTAAGATTAACAATCCTTTTTTTGCCATGGAACTTATCTATTAATTCATCCAATTCTGAACGCTTTATAAAAAACCTCTTTGTAGTCCTTCTCACCTTATCTACAAAAATACTCATCGATTTTGCATCTATTCGATTCCCCCCTGCAATATCTGCAGAGGTTTCTAACATTTTATTATAATTTTGTCTAGCTTTTTTAATATCAGCGTTTAGCATTAATAAAACTTCCTTAAACTTTACGAATGTTTTCTTAGATCTCTTTGCATATAAGGATAAAGAACTCCACCTATAATCATCATATTGCTGAATTAATCCTGCCTTATATGGATTCAGATGGATATAGAGAGACGCTGCCAAAAGGTAATTATCATCATTACAAAGGCTCGCTCTATATCTTCCGCAAAAAACATGCCCCTTACGATTATACTTATTATTAAAATAAATAGCATATGTTTGAAAGAGATATTTCATTGCTTCGGACAGATTCTTCTTATTTATTTTTAATAAAAGATGAAGGTGATTGGGCATAAGTACAAAACAATAAAGATCTAAATTGAATTTTTTAGTAGTTTTTTTTAAAATATAAAGATACTTTAAATAGTCACTATCTTCTACAAAAACAAGTTCTCTGCCAGGAGCACGCTGTGTAATGTGATAAATTGCTCCTTCGAAAATTATTCTGGTATGTGTCGTTAAATAACCCTTTACCTTTTTATTCTTAATTTTCTCAATAATATCCACAAATTCATTATAACGCACTTTCTCAAAAAGTCAAATTACCCAAATATGTTACGGACATAAATGGGTAATTTGCGAGTTGCTCTTCTTGCTCTTTACCTGCAAAGCAAGCTATATCTTTCTTGGAAAGGGTTAGAAGGAAAATTAATAGCTTTAAAATTAACTGCCGATTAGTAAATATTAAGATGAAATTAAAATAATAGAATTGTCAAGTACTAAGATTTGAACCCATTTATCCTATTTATAGTTAGAAGAAACTCTTTACCTGAAAACATAATTTTCAATATTCAGGGAGAGAACTGTCTCAAAACCCCTTAAACCGATATAAAAGAGCTGAAATATTGTTAGGTCAAACCAAAGGTACCTGTTTTTCTTTAAAAATTGATGGTACATCCACAAGAGACTTGACAAATGAGGAAAATCCGCCAAATTTACTTTATCCCGTAAGAACCATTCGGTTTAGGTACCGATCTAAAAAGAGGGAGGTACTATGTTATTAGGATTTACTTTTATACTGCTTTTAACTAATATCACTCCAGATTCTGTTAGTCATGCTAAGATGGTATCGATGTTTGAAGCAGCTTTGGAGCGTCATCCAGAAAAAACTCTCGGAAATCCCGCTCAGACTTTCTTTATTTACTTTGAGACCCCCACTCCGTTTTACAAAGTCCTGACAGAGAAATATCTGAATCAGAAAGGGTATGAATATAATAATATATTTGAATTGAAAAGAAAAGATGAATTAGCCTGGATTCTTAAATTTACCTTAACTCCAACATCTGAACTTATAATTGGGGAAATTTTAAAACATTATGAAGATTCGGTGTTTGGTGAATATTATACCAGAAGATGTCCTTATAGTAACGTTTATGTAATTAGAGTTGATACTGTATTTATGGGTAATATCGATAAAGGTGAAAAGGTTATAGTTAGAAAGAGAGGAAATCCTCCATATATGCAAGGAGATACAATTCTGGTTTTTCTTCATCATTTCCCTAATAGAACTTGTAAGAGTCTATTCGTTGAGCATAGAAATGACATTGGTTATCGAACACCAGTTTTTATGGGAGGTATGATGTTTCTTGTAACGTCTCTCTACTTCACTAAAGACAATATCGGCGGCAAAGTACAATCTTCAAAGGGTCCTCTCCATGTGACTTTTCATACAAAACCTGAACTATGGGACAAACCATTTGATTATCCTTACTCAGAAGTAGTTGGAAAACTCGGGAAATTTACTGAATGGATAAAAAAATGGCAGAGGGAATGGTATAATGCTGTTACTCCGAATCTTATGGATTCGTTGATTTTAAATCAGGGTGTTCAACCAGGTAGGAACGAAACCGTACAGAAAACTGTTCGTAAGATAATTGAAAAATAGGAGAATGAGATGAAAAAATATGCTATTCTTTTAATATGTTTTTCCTTTTCTTTAGATGCATTTAAAACATTTGGAACCAGATGGGAGTCACATAATGTGATGATTTCCCCTAACCTTGGTAGTGGTATTAATGCTGTAGTGGCAGATTGTAAATATACATAGTAATAAAGTAATTAAATAAAACTCAATCTTAAAATTCATTTAGCTAAGTCGAACAAATTTCAGAGAAAATCGTAGTATCAATCCCACCGAATAAATACCAGAGCGTGAGAACTTCTTATTTATATACCCTACTGAAGTTTAGATAAATATTAGAAATAGATTCTGACAAAGTAAGTTCGGACATTGACTTTTAACATCCTTACCCAAATATGTTACGGACATAAATGGGTAATTTGGGGGATGTCATTGCGTGTAGGGGTAAGACATGTCTTGCCCTCTTCCTGTTCTTCGTATACGAAGCAATCTCTCTTTTGGGAATAGATTTATTGATGAATGGTTGAAAATTCAAAAATCAAGACCCGACCCCTAATGTGTTTTTTCGGATAATTGTGCTTTCCCTTTTTTGAACTCTTCTTCCGAAATGAACCCCTTCTCTTTGAATGTTCCTAAAACCTCAACTATACTCTTGAAATCATTGGATTTTAAAATACGCGTGTTTTCTAATATCCTAGCTATAGCCTGTCCAAATTCTTCCCCTACAATTAACCCATCTCTAACAAGACTTCCTATTCTTATAACTTTATAGACAACAGTTCTTTTTCTATTTCTTTTAAACTTATGCAAAAATTCTTCCCAAAGACTTACTTTTCTTTCTTTACACTCTTCCTCTGTAAGGAGTCCTATTTCTTTAAGTCTCTCCATTTTTTCAATATCCCGCTTAAACAATATTTCCTCTGGAGTAAGTTTTCTGATTCTTGCCATCCATAATAATAACGTAAGAATAGAAATGTACACTATACAAGATTCAAAAAATGCATTCCATTTAAAACGAATGATTTTATAAAAAGTCTTCATGTACCAGCCATTATCCCATCCTTTTGCTACCTTTTTCTTTACTTCGTGGTACTCCCAAAAAAATTCATCAGCAAAGTATATATTACCAAGACAATCTCCTACTTGCATTCTTTGCATTTTATTTCCTGTATACATGAGAACTTTATATCTATAAATATTACTTCTTCTAACGAATTTAGCATCAACTATGATAGTGAGAAACACTAAAGATCCAAATACTAGTGTAAAAGCCTGAATAGTCCTGTGCATTACCCTATTCCATTTGCTCCTTGTTTCTGCATTCCGTTTTAACCTTTCTATCAAAAAAATAACAAAAATAAATAACATGCTAATATAAAAAAGGCTGAAAGCTATATTACCTAATACATCAGTTACATCCATTTATATCCTCCCAGTTTATACCCTATATTGATAGTCAACTGGCAATGAAGCTTATTCATCTGCACTATTCAGTATTTCCTTTTTTTACTCAATTTTGGAAGTTGTAATTTTATAAATATCATTAAACTTCTGCCATTATTTTACTTTATTGATATTCCTCTTTTTTGTCAAGGATACTTCCTTTCTTTTCTAGGTTACTGAAGAAACTCCACATACGGTACAAGAAATGATTGGCTCAACAAAATTTACGAATGGGATAACGCTTCCTTGGACTTATGGAAGCGAGCTTCTGCCATGGTTAGTAAAACTTAACAATCATTACAAACAATACTGTCATACTGTCATGCACCGATATTGATTTACAAATTATCCTCTTTTATGAAAGTTTCTGCCAATCCAACAAGATAATCAACTATTGACTCACCAAATCTATCGTAAAAATAGAAATCATTATTCGTGAAACTTACTTTGAAAGTGTAACGATTAACACGTTTATTATCCCTAAAAACCTTTGTTTCATATCCGTTGTCAGTTACAAAAACTTTAATGTCATACTTTTTACCCTTAAATGTAAATGGAATATTTTTAATTTCTCGCTTCACTATAATCTCCTTATAAAATATTTTTAACTTTTTAACGTCTCTTTCTCTCGTATGATTTCATAAAAGTTTTTACCATTTCTTTCTCATCCTCTGATAAAGTTTCATCATCTATGAATTGTTTGCTTAATTTGTAAAATTTTTCTAGATTATATACTTTTCCTAAATTATCTAAGTCAAAAGCGGGCTCACCAACTATACCTCTTGGAGTCCTTTTATGTTCAAGGAAGCTAACAAACTCTTGGGGATTACCTTTGAATAGGGAAAAAATATAATCGTTAACGACTTTTTTATTGCTTTTATCAAAAGTCTCCCAATCTGTAGCCCAATAATATAATATAACGCCCCAATCGCTTTCTTCTAATTCCTCAAAAATATCCCTCTTGTTCTCAATAAAATATTTATTCAAATGAGAAACAACTTTATCTTTTAAATTATCAAATTCTATCGAGTCATAAATGTTAGAAAGTGCGCCTGTTCTTCCTTTATTACAAAAATGAATAACATGTACTGCAAAAGAAAAACTTGGAGTCTCAGCAACAATTTCTTCTAATATCTCCTGTATCTTATCTTTATCTATTCTATCATTAACTAGCCAAAGTAGAAGTAGCAGAGCCGTGAAATATTCAGAATCCCAAAGACCCTCTTTCCCTTTTTTAGAAAATTTATCAGCGTTTTTGTAGATAGTTTTTATTATGTCGGTGACTATATCTTTTTTTATCTTATCTCTGAATAACCGAAGTTTTTCAAGCAATTCAAAAAGTTTGTTTTCTTTTTGTAGCTTAAAGAATGTCTCTTCAATAATATTCTCTCTTAATTCCTTCTCCCCAGAATCCCAAATATCTAAAGTTGCTTCTATAAATTCGTCAGAAAGCTCACGTGGTGAAACCTGAAGCATAAAATATTTTTTAAAACACTCTGGGTGTGTAATTCGTTGTTTTTCTCTATAAATTTCCTGCATATTATCATGCACCATTCCTGTATCAGTAAGCGCGTTTTTTACTCTAACGAAAAATATAGTTATTAATAACTCTTTAAGAACATCTTTTTCTTCCTCATCTTTAATAATATTTTCTATATGTTCTTTAATTCTTGTATATTTTTCATCATCTCTTTCAAGACTTCTTATAAACTGAGAAATAGAGGAACCAACACCCCAAAGTGGAATATAAAACCAAAAATTTCTCCAAATATCATTGTACACTCTTAGATAAAAAACTCGTATAACTTCTAATATAAGAAAGTCGTATAAATATACCTCATTCTTAATTGGAGGAAGCGTAGATAGTAAACCATTTAAGTACCTCTTGACATCTCGCAAGGTTTTAAAAAGTTTCCATATCTGATCTTGATAAATATAGAGAAATTCTCCGTAAAACCCCACCCGTGATTCCTCAGGGATTTCTATCTCATTAAAGAATTTATTCAGGTGGAACTTAAAGAAATTGTCAATATCTTCTTGCTCGATAGCTGGCAAGTGAACTGGTTTTTGCACGATTTTCTCCAAAAATTCAGGGGGGATTTTGAATCTCTCTGTGAGATGCTCTTGGATTATTATAGGATCGAAACTCAATATGAAAATTGTATTTTTAAATTTAGCGTTAAGACGAACAAGTTTGAAGATGAGTAAAATATCATTAGGTTGAAGTCTATCTATATCATCAATAAAAATGACGATTTTCTTCCCTATTTGCGTTATATATGATTCTATTCTCTGTTTGATTTCTTCTATAGCCTCCTCCCTGAAGGGAAGAATAAACTTGATTCCAACTTGAGATAATCCCAGTGAAATAAGATTTTTGTACTTCAAGAATGTTTTTTTTAAGTCGGGTAAGATAAATTTTTTACTAATGGTTCGTTCCACATTTCTGTAAAAAGCTGATAAGATTGCTTTCTCATCCTTAAAATACCAAGGGTCAAAGTCCACAATCAAAAATTTATCGTTTTTTTTACTCTTGAATTTACTTTTTAATAGATTTATAACTGAAGTTTTCCCTTCACCCCAACTTCCATATAATCCAAAAACGAAAGAATCTGGGAATGGGAGTGATATTATCTCTTCATAGAAATCTTCAACAAACTTGTTTCTGTTTAGTAAATCCTGATGTTCAAATTGAATAGGCTCGTCAGAAAGAGCGTCATCAATGTCCCTCTGTGCTATATTTTCTTTGGCAGTTCTCGTCCTCCAAAAATAACTTGATAAAAACCATATTACAATCAAAATAGAATTAGAGCTTAAGAATACTTTAAAATCTAAAGACAATACAGGTAGTGCCTTTCTCTGAAATAGTAAAATTAGCAAGATTGAAAAAGCTATAAATAAAAATATTCCGTCAAGATAAACAAATGGACGGGGTTCTAACTTAATCGTGTTCTTATATCTTTCCCACAGAGCTACGGCTTCCCCCCAGGAATAAACGAGAAAAGTCAGTACTAGAGCTGTAATTCCTATAAATATTTCTTTCGAAGTTGCCTTTAAGAGATTCTTAAGCAGTGTATTATTTGCTAGCGCTGGGAACACTACAAACACAAAAAAGATTGATAGTAAAAATGTTATAGCGATAGAACGAAATTTCTTTATTATGTAATTAATAATTTTTTTCATTTTTATCTGGTATTATAATAAATTAAATTCTTTTAAGTTTAGTATTGCAAAACGGAATATCTTAAATTTCTTAGTCATGACTTTCAAAACCCTCACTTTTTAAAAAATCCTCAAATTTTCTCTGATTATCTACATCAAAGAGTTCGGTTTCTATTTTCATAAAATATCTCGCATCAACATCTAATGCTCTTAGAGGTATATATAGAGAAAGGGTTCTATCGTAAAGAGGAGGGAATTCAATAGCTTTTTTTGATTGATTTCTAAGATTGTTTTTAATTGTTTTCAAAAAATGAGACTTACGTTTAAATTTAAAGAGCCAAGAGCCTATTAATTTTAAATATTTATATATTATTTCTTCGTTTGATTCGATTAGTTTCAAATTTTTTTTAATCCATTTATTAATTATTTCAGTGAATAACCCTTCTTTATTCTCTACAATCATCATTCCTAGGATTAGAGTAAAAATATTAAGAAATTGCCCAATTGGATAGCTTCCAAATTCTTTATTTTTAGCCAATTCTAATATGGGAGAATATAGAATATTAAACATTTCGTTTTTTATAATAAATGCGGTTTTACCTTTCAATTGCCTATTTTTAAAATTTTTTGTAAACACAACTAAATAAATACCTAACGCACAAATATGAAAAAGAAAATTTCGTATTTCACTACTTCGTCTTTCTTTTAAAGCTATCTTAATATTATGATTAAATTCAGAAAGAAACTTCTCTAGTAAATCTAGTATCTCCATCCCATAATCAACATTCTTTTTAACTCTAAGTAAGGCTTTACCGAATACTCTGGATACTGTTAATTCCGGTACTATGCCTGTTAAAAATTGAATATCTGATACAAAATTGTGTTTATATCCAGTTTTCAAAAATTCTTTGATATTATTATTAATCTCGGTAATACATTTCTCTAAGATCGTCCTCCTTATAAATCTATTATTTTCAATACAAGCTCTTTCATAATTTGAAAGCACATAATCAAAAAGAGAAATAATGCCTTTATTAATTTTTCTTGATATAAAACTAGCATAACTATCCTTCATATTAGTTATAATTCTACCTAGCTTTCCCAGCTCTTCTATATATAAACTAGCTGTTGCAGGATATCCCGCGTCTATTGCCTTTTCTGTAATAGATATAAGTTGGTTACAGGCATTGTTTATGGCATAAGAAGTTGTATTATAATAAATTTTATCGCTTGCAATTATTTCCTCTAAGAAATGTACAAAGCCATCTGTAACAACATTTTCTCCAAATTTTGCTCTAAATGTTTTTAATCTTAGAGTTTCATGAGCAACTTTACTAGCTACTTCCACTATAGATTCTAATATTTTGGGGTGCGACTTTAAGGATATGAGTTCCTTGGAATCCCTTAGTTTATACAATAAATAATATGTTAAAAATGGATCCTGATCTGTTTGATAGTCTTCCCGGATATTTATATATTCTTGAACTATACTAGAAATATTTTCAAATCCTGATTCCACGATTTCAAATCTATCCTCCTCAATTGCTTTTTGTGAAACATCGATAATTAACTCAGTTTCATCTTTTAACCAATCTGAAAAAGGTATTGGTATATCAAATTTGGGAGTGCTTCCATAAATATTTCTCTCTCCCTCTTCTTTTTTAATTCTTGAAGACATCTCGCTTTTAATTTTTTCAGCAATACACTTTAATTGGTTCCTAAAATCAAGCAAATAAGAAGTACGTCCAATAAGTATTCTTAAAGTTAATAAGGAAAGAAAACCAAGACTAAGACTGATTCCAATTCTTAAAGGAACTTTTGTAAACGCAAATAAAGAAAGATTGTATGCAAACACAATAAAGAATATAAATAAAGAATATTTAAAGACTTTATCTTCATTCACATGTTTTACTAGATCTTGCGAATATTTCCCTAATATATTTTGTAATGGTAATGTTACTAAAGTAAAAAATATTGCTAAAACTGTACCTAAAAAAGTTAGATTAACGTAAATTATATTGTTGTAATTATTCATTAAAGTTGTGGAAAAATTTTCAATCATTATCCACCTAAGAAATACCGTTATGATATTTTCCAAACTCCACAATCTTCTTCTCCACCTTAGGATAAATTTTGTCTATCTCTTTTTGGATTTGGATTGTTTTTTGGAGGGAGGTGACGATTTTGCAGTAATGTTTTATATCTTCAAGGGATAAACCTCTTCCCTTTCTGTCTCTTAGCCATCTTCTACAAACCTGATAGCCGCCAATCTGATATTCCCAGATTTCTTCTGGAACTCCTTCAAAGTATTGGGTTTCATTGATGTAAACTCGTTGTCCTTTAGTATCATATTCATATTTTTTAACCCTCCTATCCCCTTCTCCCTGGAATTTTGCAATTGGTGAGTCAAGTTCTTTTGATTTTAAAAGGTGTGAGTCAACCAACCTTTTACCGTATTCTCCCATTTTAATAAACAATTCATAATTTCTTGTAAAAGGAACCCTTGGAAAATCTATTTTTAGAAATTCAGCATATTTTTCTCTATAGATATTTGAATAGAGAACTCCATAGATGTAATAGAAAATATCTTCTGGGGTGGGTTCTTTTTTACAAACTTGAGAAAGAATAGTAAACAGTTCAGGGTTAATGTTCGGAGCTTTTTCCCCTGGCTTCTTAATCTGATCGAATAGGTCCTTCTTGCTAGTCTCAGTATAGAAATAAAGTGGAAAAATATATGATTGTCCCCCGATATAATGTATATCAGTAACATAATTAGATAATAGAATATGTGAAAAATCCAAAGATTTTGATTCGGATCGGATAGATGATATTCCTAAATTATCTTCAAAGAAATTTCGCATTAATTCCCATCTATCGCAACCTCTGTCAATTAAATCCGGCAAATAACATATGTATCTTACGTCAAAAGGTCGATATGCGTAGCACCTTATGAACCTACTCCAATTTACTTCTTTTACACTTTCTCTTGCATTACTTATTTTCCAGTCTCGTGTGTCTTTTAAATTTAATCCCTGTTTTACCATTTCAGTTGGTAAATCGCTAGTAAACGTTTGCATTCTCTGTTTAATCTCCTCTTCTGAGAATCCTACTAAAAAATGGTCACGATGAGTTTTTACCCCACTTGAAAACTTGTTAAAGATTTCTGGAACAGGCAAAAATTTGTTATATTCTGCTAATAAAGAGAAATCTTTTTTTATAAAGAAAAAGTGAGGGATGGATAATTGCAATTCCTTCCATTTTACTGTCCTAATGTCATTTTTGCTCAAGTGGTCATATTTATTCTTTCTAACTCCATAGACATCATGGTAAAAAACTTTTCCCAATCCCTTTGTCTCTTTACCTTTGATGAATAAAGCAATGGAAACTCCCTGCATAATATCAAAGACATTTTCATCTTTGCCCCCTTCAGGAGTCTTTTCTCCAATACGAGCATTCCCGTGAAGATTTAAAATGTAAATCTCGTTAAAACTTTCTAATAACTTCTTCCGCATTCCTCGGTGGATTAAACCAGAAAGATAAGAATTATTCGTAATCATTCCGATAACACCGTTTCCTGCCTGTTCAATCTTCCAGTGAGCGAAACGGATAAACTTAATGTAATCATCAGATAAAGGTTGAATATTCCTTTCATCCCGAACATCTTCTTTATAAAGATCCATTTCTCTCACAATAAAATCTGATTTATTGACTGAACTCACAGAATAAGGAGGATTTCCAAGAATTACCAGAATTGGCTGTTCTTTTTTTACTTTTCCTGCTAAATGAGATTCTTCAGAAAGGGAAGCTGTTCCAGGTAGTTTTGTCTCAGCAAGTTCTTCCATCTCCAGGGTGTTAGTAAGATAGAGTTTGAATCTATCATCTTCTTTAAGTTTATAGCCGAGTTCTTCAAGAAGAAAAGACATTTTCAAATGACCTATTGCATAGGGTGCCATCATTAATTCAAGTGCATAGAAATTTTCAAGGATATGGTCTTTAATAAACTCTTCCTTACCTCCCTCACCATATTTAGATACAAACTCTTCTACCGCCAACTTTGCTGCCTCGGCCATAAATGTCAGCGTCCCTGCTGCTGGGTCCAGTACCGTAACCGAATCAGATGCAAATCCATCTGGTTTATTGAAGTGTTCTTTCAAGATATAATGTAAAGAACGGACGATGTAGGAGACTACCGGTTCAGGAGTATAATAAACCCCTCTTTTTTCCCTTGTTTTTGGGTCATATTCAGCAAGGAAGGTCTCGTAAAAGTGAACTATAGGGTCTTTACCTTTGCCTTCATGGAAATACTTATGAAGGATGTTTCTAACATCGGTAACTGACAGGACTTCTGAAATATCATCGATAATCCATTCCATCTGCTTTGGTACTTCTCCAAGGGAAATAAATTCAAAAACATCCCTTAGGATTCCGATGGTGTGGGGAATTCTATCATAAGCGAGCTTTCTGTTAAATCCGTTCTCTGAACGGGTTCGGGCAGCAAAGAGCCCGTATGTTATGGTCTGCGAATAAAGGTCTGCAAAATCTTCCTTTGAAAGACCGCTTATGAGATATTCTTTAAATGCCTCGTAAAAGCCCAGGATAAAGCCTTTTCCTGCTTCTTCCTCCTCTTTCAATTCTTCTGCTACTACCTCTTCCCTCAGGAATCGGGTTCTCTTTGCCAGTTCTATTGCTAATCTCTTCGCATTATAGACTTTAGGTAAAGAGAAAGAAAAGAACTTCTCAAGAAGGTTAAAGAATTCCTCTTTCTTTTCAAGAGGTGGAATTTGCTTGAGTTCATGTATTATAAAAGGTCGTGCAATGGAAACTCTATCTATTAAATCACCTTCACGATAGAGTCTGAATTCAAAGAAGTTTGTTAATATGAGGTTTGGGAAGGTATGTCGATATCTTTTTAATTGTTCTGTATTTGCAATATGGTCTAAATTCTCAACAGTTGGAGCTTTGGCTTCGATATATCCGACGATGTGTTGTTTTCCATCCCAAATTCTGAAATCAGGATTGCCTGCTTCGGTTTTCTTTGGTAGGGTAGTAATATGAATATCCTTATCAACAGAAGAATCTGCATAACCTTTGAATAACCAGGAAAGTGCATTGTAAAAACTCTCCTCCCTTGCATCCCCCCTGCTTGAAACTTCAAGTAATCGCTTTAAATAAGTTTTTAGCAAAAAACCTCCAGTCCCCCCTGAAATTATCTATAATGCGTAGCAATGTTTAACATTGCTATGTTAAAATATAAGAAAAAGAAATTTTAAGTCAAGTATTATAATTTAGAAATAGAACAGGTATTTTGCCTTTATTGCTCCGATCTGGTTTTCGAGTTGTAAGTTACTCTCATCGTCTTGCACGCGATAGTCATTTAAAGCAATATATAACCAACTCTTTGGTCTGAAATTCCACGAAAAAAGGAAGCCCAGACGATTTGTCAGCAGTTCGGTATCACCTATTCTGGTTCCGGGTATTTCCATTACAAACTCATTAAACAGTGACATCTTCATATCAGCATTTATAAAGAAATTGAGTCGCGGTGTTACCCCGGGTGTTATCGATACAATCGTATTATCAGGGTCCCATTCAACCCAGAAATTAGAATCCATTGATAAACTCAACTGTGGTATAATTGTGTAACTACCAGAAAGCCAGTTAGAACCATGATAGGCAAGATATTCTCTATAATAATTATATGAGTAACCATACCAGAAACCAAAATTTATATGGTAGTTCGGACCATTTCCCCAGACAGACAGATTTATACTCCTGTATAGATAATTTGTATCTACTTCATGATATTTCCCGGCATTTAACTCCAGATTAAATCCCCAGTTATTCCTGAAATTGGGATTTATCATAATTCCACCCAAAAAAGACCATTCATCTGAACCTGGTTCTTTGGTAGCAATAAATTCCGGTCCCCAGTATATATTTCTTGTAAAACCCTTTTTATAGATTTTAAAGGGTCCTGATACGATTAAAAGTCTTTTTCTTCCTGACCATGGAACATAACCCATTTCAGATACATCAAATGAATCATCAACGACCTCTGCACTGATAATTGACATCAAATTTTTAATCCAGCCGAAATAACAGGAGGATGCAGCCCATCCCCTCTTTCCGTCATTATCACTGAGCGCTCCCTGAACTATCAGCTGGCTTATACCCTTCCTGTATACTCCATCGAATCCAATTGCATAATTATAGTTATCTCCATTAGTCATACTACCTGAAAACAGCATTCCAATATCTGAATTATCCAGAATCTTGTACTTCGTTCTTAACGCTGCGAACCCCCTATCCGGTTCTATCAAAGAATCACCTTCTGCATAGTCATCTGTATATGCACCGAGTGCTCCGGTATTCCATTTCTCAGTTTTATGTGTGATTTTAAGTCCTCCGATAATAGGAATGGGGTTCCCATCAATTGATTTGCCTATCTTACGTGAATAAAAAAGATTAAAGGGACTGTAGAAACCTTTACCCTCCCCGAAATCTGACATTCTAAAAATATCCTTACCTTCCAGGAAGAAAGGTCTCTTTTCCTCCAGATATATGGGATACTGGTCAAGATTCAATTCAAATGGGTCCGCTTCGATCTGCGCATAGTCCGGATTAACTGTTGCATTAAGCGTTGATTGGGAAGTCAGGTCCCATTTAAAATTAAGACTGAGTGATGGCTTGAATTCCCCTTCCTCGCCTCTATACCTATCATACCTTATAAATCCTTCCGGATAGAGCTCAAAATAATATCCTTTTGCATGAGGTTTAATTCCAGATAACTTCCCGAATTTGGATACCATATCCATCGCAAGGATAGTAACTTCCGTCCAGTAATTAGATTCCCTGTTTCCACCGATATATCTTTTTAATTGTATACCCCATTCCTCAAGTCCCTTTTTATATCTTATGGACTTGAACGGAATTTTCACCTCAACCTCATATCTATCATCAAAAAATTTTATATTACGATACCAGACACCATCCCATGACTCATCCTCCCTTCTTCCATCATCCACCAACCATCCTTCATTCTTAATGTTACTTCCGTGAACTATAAAATAATATGCAGTTGTTTTGCTTCCAAATGGGTCAATTGCTATTTTTATATGATCTTCATTCCCGGTATAGCAGGCAATAGGTTTTATACTATCAGCATAACATCTGAAAGCAATATACAGGTTTTCATCATCCTGAAGGGCATAAACAACTGTACGCTCAGACGGTCTTTCACCCTCATAAGGTTCAACCTGAATAAAATTGGAGGTTGAATCGGCATTTTTCCATACATCCTCGATTACACCATCTATTTCAGGTGATGTTTCTGTATAACGAACCTCCAGAGATTTAACTGTATTAAAAACAAAAAATATCAACAATAAATTCATTTTACCCCCTTTTTCTCTGTATGATGTAAAAAAGAGGTAAAATGTTTCAAAATAAGGGTAACTAAAGTTCAGCCCTTATGGATTTTTAGTAACACCTGCATCTTTAAGAGCGCCCATGGCGCCATTTGTGAGAAAGTTTATATCCATCCCGAGAGCCACCATCTGCCAACCCTCTTCTAACCTCTCTTTAATTGTAATTCCGGCACCCTGCCAGATACCCGAGGCAACACCTAATTTCTTTCCGACCTCGAAAACTTTGTTTATAACATCCTGGACTTTAGTATGCGTAATCTGTCCCATAATGCCCATTGAAGCTGAAAGGTCAAAGGGTCCTATGAAAAAGGCATCTACGCCCTCAACAGATAGAATCTCATCGGCTCTACTGGCTGCTTCCTCAGTTTCTATCTGAACTACTATAAGAATCTCATCATTTGCAGTCTTTAGATAATCGGGATCAAGAAGGATTGTCCTCCTTGGTCCACAGCCTCTTATACCTTCCGGGGGATACTTACAGGCTTTAACAGCTCTAAGTGCATCCTCTCTACTATTAACCCAGGGCACAATAACACCCTGGGCTCCTGTATCCAGAGCTTTCTTTATAAGAACAGGGTCATTCCAGGCCACGCGAATAAGGGGTGTTACCTTATTTCCCCACATCGCCTGCATGAGTTGTTGGCTCAGTTGATCATTTAGAGTTGAATGTTCCTGGTCAAACACAAACCAATCAAAGGGAAGCGTTGAAAGTGCTTCTGAAATGTCTGTATGCGGGATTGTGAGCCATGCACCTACTGTTTTTTCACCATTTTGTAACTTTCTTTTTAATTCGTTTCTCATAATAACCTTCCTCCTGGTTTAAAAGGGTTTATTTACCCACAAATCCTAAATTGGACGCAGATGAATACAGATAAAAGACACACACCACCAAGGACTATGCCACGGCAAACTCACGGTTATTTTTTGTTAAAAGACACACACCACCAAATCCTAAATCCTAAATCCTAACCCCTAAAACCTAAATCCTAAGACCCAAGACCTAAAGGATGGACGCCCGACTCTTGACTAATCCCCACTTATCACATACCACGATAGTCCTCACCCGACCAACCGACCAACCCATATACACATATACTCATCTACTATTCTACTCATTCCCAGTTATCACATTATGTAAAATTTTGCTTAATTCTACTATATTGTATGGCTTTGTAATGACACCACTAAAACCATGTCTTTTAAAATGAGCCATTACTGGGTCATTGAAATATCCACTTGAAACTATTACTTTAACACCAGGGTTTATCGAAAGCAGTTTGGGAGTGGCTTCCTTACCACCCATACCACCAGGTACTGTCAAATCCATTATAACAACATCAAAAGGTTTACCTGATTCCTTTGCCTGTTCATACATCTCAATTGCACGAGCACCATCCTTTGCAAACTCCCTCTCATAACCAATGACTTTGAGCATCCTCCCCACAACATTCCGCACCCCCTCCTCATCATCCATTAATAGAACCCTGCCCTCGCCGGGAATGAAACCCTCTTTCCCCTCTTTCCCAACCTTGATAGCTTCCATAGAAGCAGGGAGATAGATATAAAATGTCGTACCAACACTAAGTTTTGACTCCACGGTTATGTACCCACCATGGTTCTTGATTATTGAATAGGATATAGCAAGCCCTAAACCACTCCCCTTCTGCTTGGTGCTAAAATACGGGTCAAATATACTCTGTAAGTGCTCCTCTGATATCCCAAGCCCCCCATCCTCTACGGTTATCTCTACATATTTACCTTTTTTTAGTGGAAGAGAACGCTCTTCACCCATCGTGATATTCTCGGCACTTACCTTGATTAAACCACCCTCTGGCATTGCCTGGTCAGCATTGATAATTAAATTGTCGATCACCTGATTTATCTGACTTATATCAATCTCTACCGACCAGAGATCGTCGGGTATAGAAAACTTACATTGAACATTGGAACCCCTTAGAGTAAATCGAACTGTATCCTTTATTATCTCTACAATAGAAGCAGTCTCCTTAACAGGAACCCCACCTCTTGAGAAGGTGAGTAATTGATGGGTTAAATCCTTTGCCCTGAGAGATGCCACTTCTGCATCTTTTAGTGTCTTGAAAATCTCGCTCTCGGGTTCTGCATACATCTTTGCAAGTGAGATATTACCAATAACACCGGTTAGAATATTATTGAAATCATGGGCAATGCCCCCTGCAAGGATACCAATGGATTCAAGCTTGCCTGCTTTACGAAGTTCTTCTTCCATTCGCTTTCTCCCGGTGATATCAATGATAATTCCTCTCATGCCCATAGGTTTGTTCTCATGGATGATATGGCTGACGTATATAATAACAGGGAATGTGCTACCGTCTTTCCTCTGGGCTGTATATTCGATACCACCTAAACTCTCTCCATTCAATACCCTCTGAATATTCTCTTTAGCCCTGCTTCTATCCTCTGGGATTAGCATGTGGGGGGTATCCAAACCTCTATCAAAATCCTCTTGTGTATAGCCAAAAGCGTTAAATGCATTACGGTTGGCGAATGTAAGCTTTCCTTTTTCATCTGTTTCAAAAACAGTTTGAGGTAATAAATCGGCCAACTCTCTAAACCTTATTCCGCTTTCCCTCATCGCCTCCTCTGCCTTTTTACGCTCTGTGATGTCTGTATCGGCCCCTCTGTATCCAAGAAGTTCCCCTTTCTCATCGAGTATGGGGACTCCACTCGTCGAGAGCCAGACTATTTTACCGTTCTTGTGCACGTTCGGGTTGATGAATTCGCGAAAAGGTCTCTTTTCAGCAAACATTTCAAGTGCCGCTTTTTTCAAGGCTTCCCGGTCTTCTTGAAGGAATAGGTCATAGAAAGATTTTTTAAGTATTTCCTCTTGTTTATACCCTAAAATCTTCTCTACAACAGGGCTCGCATAAGTGTACTTTCCGTTAGTGTCTACCTCCCAAATCCACTCCCTGGTGTTCTCTACAATATCCCTAAACCTTCTTTCGCTCTCCCTCATCGTCTCCTCTGCCTTTTTACGCTCAGTGATATCATCTGCTGTACATATCACATATTCGACATTTCCATTTCCGTCTATTTTTGGCGTCTTTATAACGGACAGTAAACGTGTTTCCCCCTTCCCATTTTTAACCCATTCCTCCGAGCGAATCTGTTTTTTCTCCTCAAATACAGCTCTATTACCGGCAATACAAACCTCTGCTTCTTCTTTACCAACTATATCGTGTACCTTCTTGCCTTCTAAGTCTTCCTTTTTCATGCCCAAAAATCCCGCACAGGCTTTATTTACGACTCCATAGGTTTCTATATCTGTCAAATACCAAATCTGGGTTTCTATGTTGTCGAGCAGTAATGTCTGTTCTTCTCTCTTTTTTCTTTCTAATTGAACTATAAATGTTTGTGTAATTATTCTAATGAAACCGCCTTCCTTTATCAATTCACCGCATATCCTGGTTACCTCTTCCTCGGTATAATCCTCCTTATCTTTTAGGGCTGCAGCATTTATTTTTTCCCTGATCAGTTCCTTGGCTGTCTCTATACCAACACTTTGAGCAAAGGCACTTATCAACTCACTCCTGGTTATTTTCATTTCACACCTTTCTCTCTACCCCATGTTCTTTTATCACCCTTGGGCAGGAGCAAAATTACTGAAGTGGTGTTATGAAAGCCACTAAACTGCCCGGGCTCCAGGCGAATTTCCCCATAAGTCTCGAATCCTAATACAGGAATACCAGGTAATGCTTTCTTATATTGCTCAACGCTCTTATAAAAATCATCTCCGAGCAACATTAATCTGACACCGCACTCAAAAACAAATAATCCTGCAAAATCAGAGTAACCTTCGTTCTCGGCTGACTGTCTGGCCATTCTGGCAGCCTCACCGGCAGCGTTGATCTGGTTCTCTATGTTACTCCCGTCCATAATACGGAAAACAGACCCTTCTGTAATACCACATGAAAAATTTAAGGAACCATCGTCATTTATACTTAAAGGGAATCTTACCTTGTATTCGCCCTCTTTCTCTGAAGGTAAACCAAGTTCGTAATTGCCAAGAACCATTTCAGTCAGCGAAGACTTATCGAGTTTTTCGATATCAATACCACTCTTTTCAACAGCCCCTCTGGTTTCTTCTTTCCATACTTCCCATGCTGACCGTCCATCTATTTCATAGACCACATTGCCCTTCGCCCTGGTTACTCGTAGTGGTCTGCTCATAGGTGAATGCCCGTGCTTTACCGCAGTAAATAAAGGCATTCTTGAAGCAAGGAGGCAAATACTCACTGCATCTGTCGCTACCATATCATCCGAGAATACAAAGGTCCTCTCAAATTGCATATCATCGCCAGCGCACCCACCAACAAGTTTTATTTTTTTATGAAGCACCTGTTCAAAAATATAAGATGCCAGCATTGTTATCTCCTCTCCCACTCCAGCTAATCCATCAACAAGGAGGACTACAGTAAAGTAGGGATAGCTTTCTATATTATCAGGCAGCTTTGCTGCAATTTCTTTTATTGCTGCCTCTGGATTCTGTTTTACGCCTTCAGCGATGGCAGTAAATATTTTAATATCATCCGAGGAAAGTAAGCCCACAGCTACGCTTCCCCTTTCAACTTTTTCTTCAGTAAATTCACCTGCTGAAGAAGCCCCAATTAAAGGTGCATTATTGGTAGATCCTCTTACTGCATCTACTACTTCTCTATAGTCATACTTAGCCGAAGAATAGACTATGGATAGATCAACTCTATTTCCCTCTAATTTCTCTTTTGCTTCCAGGATGGCTTTTTTAGCTGCCACAGCGCTGTTTTTACTCTTGCTTAAACCAGTCGATAATTTAGTCCCTACTTTGATTACCTCCTTCCTTATAATACAATTCTAATAGTAAGTGACTTTATTTAAGTATTTCATCATTCCATTCATAAAAATACCAAATATACAGCAATCTATCTTTTGAAATGTTATTGATTTTCCCCTTTAATTATTATATGATAAATTATGAAGAAAATCAAGACCTCCTGGCGGGAAAGTTCATGCACATGGTGGTACAGTCAGGAGGGTCAGGAAATTGAATGTAATGTCAAAGGAAAGCACTAAAAGATTAAAAGTTATGATTAAAGGGTTGAAAAATAAAAGAGGGGCCTATAT
>Ga0307433_1000325_pt1 | contig 40744 bp, 29 predicted proteins | sample SalMarWE160210MG_FD_202166 | JGI IMG/M metagenome (GOLD analysis project Ga0307433, IMG submission 202166) | Salt marsh sediment microbial communities from the Plum Island Ecosystem LTER, Massachusetts, United States - WE1603-210 | ecosystem: Environmental > Aquatic > Marine > Intertidal zone >... | reverse complement strand
CGGCACGAGCCGCACCCGTGCCAGGGTGGCTTGACCGCGGCACGAGCCGTCAGGGTCCCACCCGGCGTGCCGAGGGCGACTGCACGGCCCAAGGGCCGTGCCACCCCGCTAAACACGTACGGGTGCGGAGCATCCACCCTACGGCTTCGGCACGGGCGATGAAAGGCGGTGCGATTGCGGCAAGCGGCGGGGGCGTCTCGGCGGGGTGTTGGGGGTCGGCGGTGGCGAGGTTTTTGTCCACAGGGTTTCCACCGCATTCACTTGTTGTGGAAAAGAATTTTCTCAGTTGATTCCCGGTGTGTAACTGCCTGTGGTTGGCCTGCTTCGGCCTTTTTGCCTCGTGCGAACACAACGTGAATAAGAAGATAGCCCTTTTTTGCACGACCCCCGGCGGTAGGATAGGAGCGTCGGCCGACAGCGACTCGGCCGGTTCATCCGCACGGCCGCAGTCCGGCGGTTACACGTTTTCTCGTGGGGAACCTGTCCATCTTCCAGTCAGGGGGTGCGTCTCGTGGCGCCGTTACACGAAACGCAGATCGCCTCGCTTGTGACCAGCCTTCGGGACGCCGTCGGTCCGGAGCGGTGGCGTATTTGGTTCGAGGGGGCCACGGATTTCCGCCTCGATGGCGAGGAACTGACCATCGGCGTGGCGAACCTCTTCATCAGCGATCACCTCCGCAGTCACTTCGCCGATCATCTGACGGGCGTCATGGCCGCCACCTTCGGCCGCCCCCTGCCCGTCACGTACCGCGTCCAGCCCGACCTGTTCCAGAAACGCCGGGCCGACAACCTCGACGGCGAGGCCGAAGCGATGGAGCGTTTCGAGCCGAAGGCGTGCGCGGCTGATCCTGCCAACGAGCGTCCCGCCGACACGTATCGTCCGCTCTTCACGCTGGACAATTTCGTCGTGGGCTCCTGTAACCGGATGGCGTATGCGGCGGCCAAGTCGGCGGCCACGGCGCCGGGTGAGGATTTCCATCCCCTGTTCCTTCATGGGGGCTGCGGCCTGGGCAAGACCCACCTGCTCCACGGCATTCTGCACGCCGCGCGGACCCGCCCCGGGCTGCGCAGCGCCTGTTTGTCCGCCGAAGGGTTCACCAACCGGTATCTGACGTGCCTGCGGACGGGGCGCCTGGACGCCTTCCGCCACCGGTACCGGAGCCTCGACATTCTTGTGATCGACGACATTCATTTTCTGGCCGGCAAGAGCGCGACGCAGGAGGAGTTTCTGCACACGTTCGACGAGTTCGACGGTCGGGGTCGTCTGATCGTGCTGGCCTCAGACAGCCACCCGCGCGAGATCGAGGCCATCCAGAATCGCCTCATCAGCCGTTGGGTCGCGGGCCTCGTCATCCGGATCTCCCGTCCCGACGCCGAGACGCGCCGGCGGATTCTCGAGGCCAAGGCCGTCCAGATGGGGCGTCCGCTGGGGGCCGACGTCCTGGCGCTGGTGGCCGACCGCGTCCAGGGAAGCGTTCGCGAACTCGAAGGCGCCTTGACTCGCATCATCGCTTACGCGGCGCTGCTCAAGACCCCGGTCACGAGGGAACTGGCCCGCCAGGCGTTGCTGGATTTCGTCGCGGTCACGCCGACGCGGACCAACCTCTCGGAGATCGAGCAGGCGGTCACGTCGTTCTTCGCCGTCACGCCGTCCGACATCCACAGTTCGCGCAAACTTCACCAGATTTCGATAGCCCGGCAAGTGTGCATGGTTCTGTCGCGGCAACTGACGGACCTCAGTTACTCCGACATCGCCCGGGCGCTGGGCAACAAGAACCATACGACCGTCCTCGCCGCCTGCCGCAAGTGGCACGAACTCGTCAAGAACGGCACCGAAGTCACCTGGGCCGACGGCGCCTCCCGCCGCACGATGTCCGCCGAAGCGCTGCTCGGGCACCTGAAAGAACGCATCCGGTGCTGACGCTCGCCGCCTCTCGGTCCCCCCGTTTTTTCTAGGCCGCCACGGTCCCGGCGTCGATAATCGTTGTGCACCTTCGGCATCGGGCCGGTCGGCGAGCGTAACGCGCAGGTTGGTTTTCAGGGGGTCGGCAGACGGCCATGGCCCAACTGATTGTGAGCATTTCAGGTATTCGCGGCATCGTCGGAGACGGTCTCGGCCCGGCGGAGGCCAGGCGTTTCGGCTTGGCCTTCGGCGCGCACCTTGGCGGCGGGCCGGTCGTTCTGGGTCGGGATTCCCGCTCCACCGGACCGATGCTGGCCGACGCCGTCGTCGAAGGGCTCCTGGCCACCGGCTGCGGTGTCCTCGACGTCGGCATCCTGTCCACGCCCGGCATCAGCCTCATGGTCCGCCGGCGCCGTGCCCGCGGAGGCATGGTCATCACCGCCAGCCACAACCCCGCGCCGTACAACGGCATCAAACTGCTCTCGTCCGAAGGCATGGCCCTGGACCGCGACCGTGGCCGCAGGGTGGTCGAACTCTACGAGCAGAATCCTTTCGCCGGAGCCGAGGCTCAAGGGGCCGCCGAACCCGTTGCCGACGCCGCCGCCACCCACGTCGAAAGCGTTCTGGCCATCCTGAACGTCGAGATAATTCGCGGGCGGGTCTTCTCGGTCGTCCTCGACCCCGTCAACGGCGCCGGCGGACGCGAGATGACGATGCTGCTCGAGCGACTCGGCTGTGCCGCTACCGTGATCCACGGTGAGCCGACGGGCGACTTCGCCCGGGGGCCCGAGCCGGTGCCCGAGAACCTCGCCGCGCTCTGCAGCGCCGTGACCGGCGCCCAAGCCGACCTCGGCCTGGCGCTGGACCCGGATGCCGACCGTCTGGCGCTCGTCGACGAGAGGGGGCGGGCCGTCGGAGAGGAGTACACGCTGGCGCTGGCGGCGCGGCATCGGCTGGCGCAGCAGGGCGGCCCGGTGGCGGCCAACCTGTCGACGTCCCGCATGATGGACCATGTCGCCGAGGAGGCCGGCGTCCGGCTGCATCGCACGCCGGTCGGCGAGTTGAACGTCGCCGAGGCGATCCTGCGGCACGGGTGCGTCATCGGCGGCGAGGGAAACGGCGGCGTCATCGATCCGCGCGTCGTGCCCGTCCGAAACAGTCTGGTCGGCGCCGGCCTGGTTCTGGAAATGATGGCAACCCGAAACCGCAGGCTGAGTGAACTTTGTGCCGACTTGCCCGTCTATACCATGGTCAAGGACAAGGTTCCGCTCGGAGACACCGACCCCGAGACCGTGTTCGATGCGGTGCGGAAGCGTTTCGCGGGCGCACGCCTCGACGAACGTGACGGTCTCCACGTGGCCCGAGACGACGGATGGATCCACATCAGGCCGTCCAACACCGAACCGGTTCTGCGGATTATGGCCGAGGCCGGCGACGCATCAACGGCCCGCGCATGGGTCACCGCCGTCAAGGCCCTGGCGACCGGCCCGTGACCGGCGTCTCCGGCGGGATGCAATATTTCTCGCGGTACGGCGTTCGACAACGTATAATAGGTCGGATGGGCGAGGTGCCTCTTCTGATGCCGCGCCGCCGACACGTCTTGAAGGAGCCTGCCCATGAGAGAGTGCATGTCCGTTTGGGTTGCGGCGACACTCGCTGTGGCGTTCGCCTCGTCTACGGTTCTCGGCGAAGCCGCCGGGAAACCGGGTACGCTGAAGGGTGACCTGCCCCCCGCTCAGTACAACCGTGTGGTCAAGCCCATTGAGGCGAAACTCGCCTTGGCTGAGAAAGCCATGGCGGGCTACGAGAAGGAGATGACCAAGCCGCCCGAAAAACGCCGCCAGGCCACACTCATCTCCTGGAAGGAGAAGGCCTCGGCCGCATACTACCAGGTGGCGCTGGCGGCCCGCAAGGCGGCCAAGATGGTCAAGAAGGTCGAGCACCAGGCCGAGATCAAGGCCAGGTACGAGGATCTGAATCTGCGCAAGGCCACCGACATTCTGCTTGCCTTCGCCGACGAGGCCCAGCAACAAGGCGATCTCCGCAAGGCCATCGCCTACTACAAACGCGTGCTCAGTATGGACCCGAACAACCCGCGGGCCAAGGCGGCGCTGGAGCGAATCGCCAGCACCGTCAAACGGGCCGCCGATCAGCAGCGGAAAGAACGCGACAAGAAGAAGGACGACAAGAAGGACTCCCGCTGGAAGAGCAACCGAGGCTCCTAGGCAGACGCCCGGCCCTCGACGTTCTGCCGGTACGGTGCTGCGTGAGTGGTGTTTCAGTCACCAGGGACCCCGAACGACGGGGCACGCGCGGTTTCCGAGGGCGAGGAAGGTCATGCCATGAAACGGTTTATGCTTGGTGCATGCACGGCGGTGTTCTTCCTGGGGTCTGTGACGGCTTGTCCGGGTCAGGACATTCCCTGGAAGCCCAAGGCGCCATCAGGCGAGTCCGTGACCCCGGGCGACCTGAAGCAGGAGTTGTCCCCCTCGCAGTATGCCCGGGTCGTCAAGCCCATCGAGTCTCGCATCGCGATGGCCAAGAAGGCCATGGAGCCTTACGAAAAGGAGATGGAGCGGCCCGAGGAGAAGCGGCGGCAGCACATCCTCATCAAGTGTAAGGAGCGGGCCGCTTCGTACTACCTTGCGGCGTCCCGGTGCGCCCAAGGCGGTGCCCACCTCGTCAAGAAGGAGAGCCTCAAGGCCGCCCTCAAGGAGCAGTACGAGGAACCCAACAAGCAAAAGGCCATTGATATCTACCTTCGACTGGCGCTCGACGCCCATACCGGCGGCAACCTGAAAGGGGCCGTTGCCTACTATGTCAAGATCCTCTCGATCGACCGAGAGAACACCGAGGCCAAGACAGCCCTCACGAAACTCGCCGAGCAGTACAAGCAGGCCATCAAGGACAGCAAGAGGGCCGGCAGCAAGGGCGGCGGCAGCGACGACGACAATGACAAGCCCTGGGACACCGAGGACTACTCAGGCGCCGGCCGCGGCTACAGCGGGGGCTGGGCGGACATCGGCCGGTCCGGCTGGTAGAGGCTCGGGCGCCCACGGCACGGATTTTTGTTGTTCTCCCGGCCCGATGTTGCCGTACAATAGGGGTGTCAGCAGCACAAAGGGATTGCGCCGCCAAACGCGGTGCTGAAAGGAGCACGTTATGAATCGCGCCCTTCCACTGATGCTTTGTGCGGCATTGCTCTGCACCGGTGCCGTTGCCGTCCGGGCCGAGGGTGTCCCCTGGAAGACCGACGACAAGCCCAAAGACGCGGCCGCGCCGGCCGGCGACCTGAAGGCCGAGTTGCCGGCGGCCCAGTACAACCGCATCGTCAAGCCGATCGAGGCCAAACTCGCCTCCGCCGAGAAGATCATGGCGGCTTACGAGAAGGAGATGCAGAAGCCCGCCGAGAAGCGCAACCAACGCCTTCTGGTCGGCTGCAAAACGCGTACGGCTGAAGCCTACCTTGGTGCAGCCTTGGCCGCCAAGAAGGGCCTCAACATGGTTAAGAAGGACAGCCACAAGGAGGCCATCAAAAATCAGTATGAGGAGCCGAACCGCGAGAAGGGCATCGCTATCTTCCTCGATTTGGCCACGAGCGCCCACGACCGAGGCGACTTCCGCATGGCCGCCGGCTTCTACAAACGCATCCTCGCCGTGGACAAAGAGAATAGCGATGCCAAGGAAGGCCTGGTCAAGATCGTCAAGGAGATACAGCAGGCCGCCCGGGACGCCAAGACCAGCGGCAGCAAGGGCGGCGGCAGCGACGACAAAAAATCCTGGGACCGCGACGACCACAGTCGCACCGGTCGCAACGACGGTAACTGGTCCGGGGCCGGCAGAGGTTACTAGCCGCAACGCCGACACACGGTACCGACAGGCGAGAAAGGCCGTCCCTCAGGGGCGGCCTTCTTTCTTCGCCATGCCCCACGCGGCGTGCCGTGTCGTGGCGGGTTGAGTGGATTATTATCGGACCCTTTCTTGGCGGTCTACCGAGACCGCCCAGTTTCGCAGAGCGAAACTTTCAAGTTGACATCAGGCCCCAGCCGATGAATAATTGTGAAGTTGGGGGAGTTACGTAAAGTGAGGGAGACCATCCGCAGCCACCGGAACCACGAGCGAGGACGATGCCATGGCCAAGGACGTCTATTCTACCGGCGAGGCCGCCAAAATCTGCCGAGTCAGTCAGCAGACCATCATCCGCTGCTTTGATTCCGGCAAGTTGGACGGCTTCTACGTCCCGGGATCGCGGTTCCGACGGATCCCGCGTGAAACCCTCATCCGGTTCATGAAAGAGAACAGCATCCCCCTGACGAACCTCGACTCCGACAAGAAGAAGGTCCTTGTCGTTGACGACGAAACGGAGTTGGTGGACCTGTTTGTCGACATTCTGGAACGGGACGGGCGTTTTCAGGTCAAGACCGCCACCTGTGGCTACGACGCCGGCCTGCTGACCCAGCAGTTCCGGCCGGACATCATCGTTCTCGACTACATGCTCCCCGACATCAATGCCAACGTGGTCTGCAAGACCATCCACAGCAATCCGGGTCTCGAAGATACGAAGATCATTCTTATCAGCGCCCATTTCGACGAGGCCGACGGCTCGGCCGAGGTCGAGCGACTCGGGGCCGACGCGTTTATCCAGAAGCCGTTCCAACTCGACGAGGTCGTCGCGGTGATCGCCGATCTCCTGAAACTCTAGGCGCGAACAAGGGTCAACGCCATGGCCGCCGCCGGCCTCCAACGCCGAAAAGTCGAACTGCTCCTCGAGGAGGTTGACCACCTTCCCACCCTGCCCGGCGTCAGCCTCCACGTGCTGCCTCTGGTGATGGCCGACACCCCCCGCCCTCGCGACATTCAGCTTGCCATCGAAATCGACCCCACCCTGGCCGCACGCATCCTCAAACTGGCCATCGACCTCGGTGCCCCCGCCGACAGCGTCGTGAGCGTCGACGCCGCCCTCCAGGTGGTTCCCTTGGATGCCCTCACGGCCAGCCTGCTCAGCATCGACACCGTCGACCAGAAGGTCGCGAAGGACGTGGAACTACCCCGCCTTTGGCGACACGTCCTCGCCACCGCCATGGCCTGCCAGATCATTGCGACGCGCGTCGGAACCGTGCCGCCCGAGACGGCCCTGCTCGCAGGCCTCCTGCACGACATCGGACAGGTTGCCCTTCGCGTGCTCATGCCGAGGGCCTACGCCCAGGTCCTCGAACAACTCCGGGCCGGCAACACCGACCTGCTCGAGGCCGAACGCGACCTGTTCGGACTCGACCACGCCGTCCTCGGCAAGCAACTCGCCCAGCGTTGGGGTTTCTGCGAGACGCTCCAGAACGTCATCTGGCTCCATCACCAGGCTCAGGTGCCGACGGCCAATCGCGGCGCCGGCGGCGGGCTGACCGAACTGGTGCGGCTGGCCGACCTGCTCGCCAGGCAGCATGGTTTCAGTTACCACGCCGCCGAGCAGATCCCCGAAAACACGGCCGAGGTCGCCGAACGCATCGGGCTCTCCGGCATCCAGGCCGAACAGATCGGCCACCAGGTCAGTACCGCCATCGAATTCAACGCCGGGCCGCTCGGCCTGCGCGAAGAGCCCTCGCCGGACGAACTCCGCCGCGTCTTCCTCGGCGCCAACGTCCGCCTCGGCGAGTTGTACCACAACGGCTACAGCCTCAGTCACGCGGCCCAGGCCGAGAGCCGCGAGTCCGGCCTCCTCCTGCAACTCAATGCCGACCTGGCCGCCTGCCATAGCACACGCGACGTCCTCGAAACCGTCGGCACGACCGCCTGTAACGCCCTGGATCTGCACGTTGCCCTGCCGTACGTTGTGGCAACCGACGGCACCTACGTTGAAGGCGTCCGGTGCATCGGCGGCCGTGTCGAGGAGCATTTCCTCTATGAGGTGACCTCCGGCGACAGCCTGGAGCCTTGGCCCACGCGGCCGGGGATACCGCTGTCGCCATCCAGCGCCCCCGTCCGGGCCGAGCGTGTCGAGGGCTGGCTGTTCGAGCGTCAGGGCATCGACCTTGGAAGCGGTCCCTTCTACGCCTCGGCGATTGCCGTCGAGGACTCCAAACTCGGCGCCCTCGTCTTCTCGATCGGAAACCCGCCCCACGAGTTGACGCCGCAGGAGGCCCGCCAAGTCGCTGCCGTCGTGACCCTTGCCGGCATCGCCCTCAAGCGGTCCCAGGCCGACGCCGACCTGGTCGCGTTGTCCGAGCGGTTGGCCGACGTCAACCGCCAACTCGAGGCCACCCACCACAAGAGCCTCCAGCAACGCAACGTCGCCTCCCTCAGCGAGATGGCCACCGGCGCCGCCCATGAGATCAACAACCCGCTGGCCATCATCAGCGGACGCGCCCAGCAGTTGGCTTCACTCCAGCAGGATGCCGCCACACGCGACATCCTCCAGACCATCATCGACCAGGCCGAACGCATCAGCGACATCATCATGGAACTGCGGGCCTTCGCCAAGCCCCCTGCCCCGAAGCCGGAGTCGGTAGAGCCTGCGGCCCTGGCCCGCCGCGCGGCAGGCGACGTTGAGCCGCCGGCCGGCGCCCCTGCGGTTCCCGTCGACGTGGAAGCCGACGACGACACGCCGCCTATCCAGGTGGACCCCGACCAGGTGGCCGCCGCCCTCAGTGAGATCCTCGCGAACGCCGTCCAGGCATGCGCCCACGCCGGCGCCGGGACGGTGAGGCTTGCCGTGGAATCCCTGACGGTCGGCGGCGAGGTCAGGTTTGTGGTCACCGACAGCGGTCCGGGCATGGACCCGCAGGTTCGCGCCCGGGCGTTTGACCCGTTCTACAGCGGCTACGAAGCCGGTCGCCGCTGCGGCCTCGGCCTTCCGAAGGCGTACCGGGCGATCCACGCCAACGGCGGCGACATGACCCTGGAATCAACGCCGGGCCACGGCACGACCGTGCGTGTGACGTTCCCGGCTTTCAAGCCGACCCCGTCGGAGTCGGCGAACGGTTCGGTCCGGGCCTGAGAGGTCCGGCCCGCGTTGCGATACGACGTAGCGCGAAGGAGGAACCAAGCGGACCACATCGGATGCGGCGACCATCGCCGACCAGGAACGCCGGGTCCGATGATTACAATACGCCACGGCGAGGTGTGATGCCTTCTCCCTCCCCCCTCGCTCTCGCGGCTAGCGCTTCGCCGTGGCTTGACCATCACGGAGGCCGAGCGACCCACAGGCCGTCGTCGCCCGGCCTCCTTTATCCGGCCCACGGGGCCGCCGAACGATACGTGTGAAGGAACGCTGCCATGGCTCCCACAAGCGCGGACCTGCTGCGGTGCGAACAAGAGGCCCGTATCCTCATCGTGGACGACGAGTTGGAGGTCGTCACCCTTCTGGCCGACTCGCTTCAGGATGCCGACCCCTCCTGGCGCGTGGAGACCGAGACCGACCCGCAACGGGCGATGGAGCGGTTGGCCGAGGAGGATTTCGACTGCCTTATCACCGACCTCGTCATGCCCCCCGTCGGGGGACTTCGCCTCGCCCGCGAGGCCCGGTCGCACGACCAGGATCTCGCCCTGATCGCCATCACAGGCTGCGGCACGCTCGAGAGCAGCATCGAGGCCCTCCGTCTCGGGTTCGCCGATTTCCTCGAGAAGCCCTTCGACCTCGATGACGTCAAGCACGCCGTCTCCCGCAGCCTCCGTCAGCGGCGTCAGAAGGAGACCCGCGACTCGCGCTTCGCCGAACTGGCTCAAGCCAAGACGCAACTCCAGACCGAACAGGCCCAACTCGCCCAGAAACTCGACGTCGCCAGCCACGACCTTGTCCTGTCGAGCAAACGCATGGCACGCCGCATGGACGGGTTGGCGGTGACCGCCGACGTGGCACGCACGCTCATGGGAGTCATCGAACTGGAGGACCTCCTCGGGCTCAGTGCCGAGATCATCGGCGACCGCATCCCCTGCCACACCAGCACGCTCGCCCTCTACGAGACCCGCGAGAACGCCATCGGGCTCCTGGTCCGCGCCAACCCCGAGACGGACGACCCGCCCGCCCTGTCCTGGCTCCGTACGCCTGTCGATACCGGCCTCATGTGCCGGGCCGCACAGACCGCCAAGAGCATCCACGTCGAGGACATCGAGACCAGTGCGCTGGTCGTCGGGCAGGAGAAGGAACTGTGGCCCGACGGACGCCTGCTCGTCGTCCCGGTCTCTCGGCAGGGCCTGACCGTCGCCGTGGCCGCCCTTCACCGTTTGAGCCACGAGCAGGACTTTGCCGCCGACGACGTCAAGCATCTGACCGAACTGGCCGACGTGATCGCGCCGGCCATTCAGACGGCAAAACTGCATCACCGACAACGGTGTCAGATCTACGCCTGCCTCGAACGAATCGCCGACGCCGTGGAAGCCCGCGACGCTTATCTCAAGGGCCACTCCGTCCGCGTCCAGGCCTACGCCATGCCCATTGCCACGGCCCTCGACCTCCACCAGTCGCAGATCGGGGCGGTTCAGATCGCCGCCAGGCTCCACGACATCGGACGCGTGATCATCCCCGACTCGGCCGTCAACCATCCCGGCCCTCTGACCGACGAGCAGTGGGAGATCGTCAGGAGACACCCCGACGCGGGGGCCGAGTTCCTCGGCCCGCTCGACTTCCTCGGCGAAGTCGGCGACGTCATCCGGGGCCACCACGAATCGTACGACGGCACCGGTTACCCCGACCGCAAGGCCGGCGAAGAGATCCCCATCGTCTCGCGGGTCATCGCGGTTGCCGATACCTTCGATGCCATGACGAGCCCCCGTCCCCACCGCCACGCACTGGCCATTGAGGAAACCCGCGAGCAGATCCACCGTCTCGCCGGCGAGCAGTTCGACCCCCGCATCACGGAGGCCTTCCTGGCCATTCCGGGCGAGGCGCTGGCCCAGGTCCAGGCCAGCCATCGCTAACAGCGCCCTTGGCGCCGGCGGCGGTGCGAGTCGTCTTCACCGCTTGACACGCTCGCCCCCTTGCCGCTAAGGTAGGCGCGACGGACGCTGGGCATTTCTGACGTCCTTGTACGGCAGCGGGTTGATGGCATGGAAACACGCACTGTCACCATCCCCGACCCCGCCTCCGGCGGCGAGGGGGTTCACGAAGCCGGCGCCGCCCTCGCCCGCGGCGACCTCGTCGTGTTCCCGACCGAGACCGTCTACGGCCTCGGCGCCAGTGCCCTCAGCCGCGAGGCCATCGACGCCCTGAGCCTCCTGAAGGACCGCCGGCCTGACAAGCCGTTCACCATACACCTGCCGGACCCTGACCAGGCCGAGATTTACGCCGGCCCCCTCTCGCCGGTTGCGCGACGATTGGCGCACCGGGCATGGCCCGGACCCCTCACGTTGGTCCTTCCCGACCGGCGAGCCGATCCGGGCAAGCCGGAGGGACTCCTCGCAACAGCCGTCTACCACCAGGGCGCCGTCGGCCTTCGGTGCCCGGACCACGCCGTCGGCCGGGCGATCCTGCGGGCGGCCGGTGTTCCGGTGGCGGGGACGAGCGCGAACCTCGGCGGCGCCCCTGCGCCTGAGACGGCTGCCGACGCGCTCGCCGGCCTCAAGGGCCGGGTCCCCCTGGTAATCGATGCCGGGCCGGCCAGGCATGCCCGGCCGTCAACGGTCGTTCGCGTCGGCGCAGACGATTCCTACATCGTGCTTCGCGAGGGCGCCATCAGCGTACGGAAACTGGCCCGGCTGGCGCGGACGCGGATCCTGATCGTCTGCACGGGCAACATGTGCCGGAGCCCGATGGCCGTCGGCCTGGCTCGCAAGATCCTCGCCCAGCGCCTCGGCTGCACCCCGGAGGACCTCGGCTCGCACGGCTTCGAGGTGACCAGCGCCGGCACGGCGGCCGCCGGAGCCGGCCCCGCCAGCGAGAACGCCATCCGGGCCATGGCCGACCGGCAGATCGACCTCACGCCCCACCAGTCGCGCCCGATGACCGTTGACGCGCTGACCCGGGCCGACTATATTTGGGTGATGACCCGCGGGCACCGCGACGCAGCCGTTCGCCGCGCGCCCGAGGCCGCCCCGAGGGTATCCCTGGTGGACCCCGCCGGCCGCGAGGTGGCTGACCCGATCGGGGGAGACCTTGAGGTCTACCGGGTGTGTGCCGGTCATCTTGAACGGGCTCTCCTGCAACGCATGGCGGAGATCGTTTGATGAAAATCGTCCTTGGCGCCGACCACCGCGGCTACCAAAGCAAAGAGCGATTGAGGAGTTTCCTTCTCGACCAGGGGCACGAGGTGGTCGATTGCGGTTCCGACTCCGAGAAGTCGAGCGACTACCCCGACTTCGCCGTCCCTGCCTGTCTGAAGGTTGCCCGGAACCAGGCCGAGCGCGCCATCCTGCTGTGCGGGACGGGAATCGGCATGAGCATCACGGCCAACAAGATCGCCGGCATCCGCGGCGCCCTGTGCCATGACGAACTGTCGGCCGAGATCAGCCGCCGCCACAACGACGCCAACGTCCTGTGTCTGCCGGCCGACCTGCTCGGCGACGACCTCCTCCGCCGCATGGTCCAGGCCTGGCTATCCACAGCGTTCGCCGGTGGCCGGCACGAGCGCCGCATCAAAAAGGTCATGGCGGCCGAGCGCCACCTCGACCCCGCCTCGCGCGAAACGCCCACCCCATCCCCCTGCCACAAGGCAACGGCCAAGCGGAAGCCCAAGTAGCGTGCGCCGCGTGGGTGCACAGCACCCACCCTGCGCCTGATCATCCCACCCGCCACGCCGGGTGCCATGCTTTCGCTCGCGAAAGCATGCTCCCGATAGTTCGCGCGGTGGGTCTCCGCACCCACCGCGCAAAAAGCCGGGTGCCGGGCGCCGTGGAGAACTCTTCACGCGGCGGGTACGGAGACCCGCCGCGCCCGGTCGCGTCGAAGGCGCGGCGGGTCAGGAGACCCACCGCGCAAGACTTACGTAAGTCCGCTTAGGACGGCAGATTCGTCAGGCTGTCGGTCGATCCGACGAGGACGAGGATGTCGCCGGCGCGGATCGTCGTTTCGGCCATGGGCAGGTCGAGGAGTTGTTCGGGCGCGTCCTTTCCCTCCTGCGTGCCCTTGCCCTCGATCGGCCGCTTGATAGCCACCAGGTTCACCTCGTGCTTGCGTCTGAGGTCGATTTCGCCGAGCGTCTTGTCGTGCCAGGCGGCGGGGGCCCGTATCTGCACGAGGCTGTGGCCCTCCGAGAGCACGAGGTGCTCCAGGATATTGGGATTGACCAGATGACTGGCGAGCCGGACGGCCCGTTCCTCTTCGGGGAAGATCACCTCGTCGGCGCCGACGCGGCTGAGGATCCTCCGCTGGATTTCGCTGGATGCCCGGCTGATGACGCGGGGCACACCCATCGATTTCAGGGTGGTCGTCGCCAGGACGTTGGCCTCGAAGTCCTCGCCGATGCTGACAATGGCGGCATCCAATCCGGCGAGGTCCTGGCTCTTGAGGAGTTCCGGGTCGGTGGCGTCCAGATGCACGGCCAGTGCCACCTCGTCGCGGACGCGTTCGACCAGGTCTTCGCGGATGTCGGCGGCGATGACCTCCTCACCGGCCTCGGTCAGGGCCTGGGCGAGTCGGCGACCGAACCGTCCGAGCCCGATAATCAGGAACCGTTTCATCCGTCCGTCCTCCTCCTGCGGCAGGCCCTTCGCCGAAGCCCGGGCCGCCGTCCGTTATGCCGCCGCCCGATGCCGCTCCCCTGCCCTACGAGATGGCCACGTTCTCGGTGGCGTACCCGAACCGCTGCGGCCGCGCCCGGATCTGCATCGCCACAAATAATGTTAACGGCCCGATGCGACCGACGAACATCGTCACGATGACGGCCATCCGCCCAAACGTGCTGAGCAACGGCGTGGCGCCGGTCGAAAGGCCCACGGTGGCAAAGGCCGACTGGACCTCGAAGAGGGCGTCCATGTAGGTGTACTGTGCCCCCTCGCGGATACCCCACGCCGCAATGACGACGCTCGCGGCGGCCACCCACATGACGCCGACCGCCAGGATCGCCATCGCCCGGCGGACGGTCTCGGCGGGAAGGGTCCGCCGGAACGCCTGGACCTTCTGGCGCCCGCGCAGCGCCGACCACACGCCGCACAGGATCACCGCCACGGTCACCGTCTTGATGCCGCCGCCGGTCGAGCCCGGCGACGCACCAATGAACATCAGGACCACGGTCAGGAACCGCGTGGGAGCCGCCAGGCGCGTCGTGTCCGTCGTGTTGAACCCGGCGGTCCGGGCCGTCGTCGAGAGGAACCACGCACCGCTGAGCCGCTCGGTCCACGTCCGGCCCATGGGGGGCGCGGCACCGGGTCCGGCGGGTTGGGTCGCGGCCGGTGAGGCGCCCGGCATCCGAGCGGTGCGCGTCCAGGGGTCGGCGCCCCCCGGAGACGACTCGATGACCACCGTCAAGACCAGACCGCCGATGAGGAGGACGGCCGTCATCGCGAGCGCCAGTTTCGCCTGGAGGGTCAGCCGCCGCTCGGCAAGCGGCGTGCCGCGCTTGTGGAACAGGCGCCGTCGCCCCGCGCGCGCAAGGTTGTACAGGACCGCAAACCCGACGCCGCCGGAGATGATCAGCAACGGGAACACGAGGTTCGCCTGCCAGGTGGACCGGTAGTCCATCAGGCTCCTGTCGTAGAGACAGAACCCGGCGTTGCAAAAGGCCGAGATGCTGTGGAACACGCTGTAGTAGATGCGTTCGCCGAACGAGATGGCCCCGGCGGTGGCGGTGTGATCCCAAAGTCCCATGAGCAACAGGGCGCCGAGGGCTTCGACCGCGAGCGTCGTCAGGAGGATGAACTTGGTCAGCCGCCCGATCTCGGCCCGCAGGTCGTGGGTGAACACCTCGCGCAGCACCAGGGCCTCCCGCACCCGCATGCCGCGCCACATGAACAGGGCGAAGACCGAGGCGTACGTCATCAGCCCCAGCCCGCCCAGTTGAATCAGCGCCAGAATGACGTACTGGCCGAAACGCGACCAGTGGGTTCCCGTATCCACCACCACCAGACCGGTGACGCAGACGGCGCTCGTGGCGGAGAACAGGGCGTCGGTGAAACTCGTCGCCGGCTGGTCCGGGGCCGTCGCGGCCGGGAGCAGCAGCAGGCCGGTCCCCATGCTGATGAGCGTCAGGAAACTGCCGGCCATCAGCAGGGCCGGACGCACTCGCAACGTCGCGAGGAACTGATGAAACTCCACCAGGCGAGCCACCAGGCTCAGAACCAGGGCCACGTGGACCCCTCGAAGCACCCACCATCCCGGTTCGGCAACCCCGCCGGCGTACAGGACGGCCAGAAAAATGAGGAAGGCGCCCGCCAAGGCAAACTCGAACCAGCGGAACCGGAGCAGCGCACGCCGATCGGTCGCCAGCACCAGCCGCGCCAGCGGATCCAGCAACAGCCACGCCAGCGCCAGCCTCTCGATCCAGTGCAGCGCCTCGATGCCCGCCGGGGTGATGCGGAACCCGTATTCGAGGATCAGACTGCCCGCCGCCAGAACGATGACCGGCACCAGCAGCGTGAACAGGTACAGCCTCGCCCGCTGGAGGGCGGTTCGCGGGCTCCGTAGTGACGTGGTCTGGGGGGCCATCGGCTCGAGAGTCTCTCCGGGTCCGTGCGGCGTGCCGCCCGCGTCGCGTCCGTCCGGGGCGGCCGGAACCCCATCAGCGCTCCGGCGCTGCCTCGTGCCCGGCGGGTCCGCCGGCGGCGGCTAAACCTCCGCACCCGCCGGGCTCTCGCGAGAATGGTCTTTCACGCGCGTGGGTCCTCCAGACCCACCGCGCGGAGCGGCAACGTCACGCTGTCGTATGCGGCCTGATAAGCCGACCCTCACTTCTCGTTTACCAGCAGTCTGACCTCGTGCAAACACAAGCCATAACGGCCGCCGGGAGGATTGAACTTCAGTTCGACGCCATTCCAACCCGGACTGAAGTTCGCGGAATAACACAACCACAGCGTCCGGCCGTCGTCGCTGATGAATCTGCTGGGGAAGTTCAGGAAGTACGCCTGCTCGCCGAAGTCCTTCATGTAAACGACCATCCGCCAGGGACCGGTAATCCGGTCGGCTTCCAGGATGTATGAGTCCATCCTGGCCACGGTCGGCCAGCCGTCCGTAATGCACATAAGATATTTCTTGAGGCCGGGCACCCAGGTGGCCGTGACGCACCCCATGTTGTTATTCCACTCGATCAGCGGTTTGATCTTTTTGAAATCACCCGTCCAGATTGGCTTGCCATCCTTATCGTGTCCGGCGAAGAACTCGTAGGCCTCCAGGTCATTGATCGTGTCCGGAGATGGCTTGACGCGCGCCAGGTAGACCTGGTCGGCGGAGATCCAACTGAGGTTGGCGTGGGCGAAATCGGCATCGCACGGTCCTTGAGGCTGAAAGGTTTCTCCCGGCGGCCCCGGCTTGATGCATGGGCGCGGCTCGGGGTCGTCCTCCACGGCGCCCATGCCGAGCAGGTACGCCTTGCCGTCCGGCGAATGCTCCATGTTCTTGCCGAAGTCCACGAAGTGCGGCGCGCCCATCTTGACCGGCCCAAGATACTCTTTCGGCTCGGGGAATAAAGGCTCCGCGGGCGAATGGGGCGACGGCGTCCAGGTCTTGCCAAGATCCCGCGAGATCTGGAACCCCGGCATCGGCCCCAGGTTTGGCCAGTTCCACGCAAATCCCTTGTGCATGTAACGCCCGGCCGGCCCAAGGCAATACGTGCCGTAGTACCAGATCCCGTTATAGACCAGGGAACCACACGGGTACCGCCCCTGGTAAGGTTTGGCGCCGGCTTTTTTGGGGGGAGATGTGTTCCTGATGACCAGTTCCACGGGATCGTCGCCGATCATCACGGCATGACCCGTACGGGCGTTCTCGCCACCCCCGGAACCGCATCTGACTCCATCGGTCTTTCCGTCGGTCCACGGGGAATACAGATTGCCGTCACTCGCCCAGGAAGGGTAAAACGTATCGCCACAACGATAATTGCTGTGGCGGCCGGTGAAGAAGATCCCGGTCAGCGTTTTCGATTGCCTGAAAGGGCAGCCCTGCGGAACCTGTGACTTCCAGTGAAATCCGTTCTCAGCCTCACCCGACGTGCTCGTGTCGCCGACGGCTGAAGCCCCGACCATCATGCAGCCAAATACCAAGCACCATGCTGGAAACCGCGTCATCGAATTCCCCTTTTTGTTCTGTTGCGATTTCCCGGATAATATAGCGTTTTCACACCGAATGGTGGCGCGGTAGTTCTCCGCAGGCCACCGCGCCTTACGTGCCCAGGCCTCGCGCGCGGCTGGTTCACAGACCCGCCGCGCAAGCGTTACGCAAGTCCGCTTCGTCCTACTACGCTACTTGCCGCGCGGCGGGTCTCCGTACCCGCCGCGCATCTGCAAGAACGGCCATTCCCGCGCGGTGGGTGCGGAGACCCACCGCGCGAAATCCCTTTGTAGCGTTGTAGGTTTAGCCTGCCTCTCCGGATCCGAGGCGGACCGGGCTGTGCATCCCGCTATGCACCGCCAGCCTCGCCGAACGTTATTAGAGAACAGCCGCTCTCGCGTGTCAAGCGATCCGCAGGCCGTGCCCTGCCTCAGCCGACGGTGGTGTCGGTGGCCGATGACGACGCCCGCGTTTGGCGCACGGGCGTCTCGGCGAAGCGGGGGCCGTCGCCGTCAACCAGACCCATGTTTTCGAGCGCCAGCGCCAGACTCGCCTCAACCCCATCCTCGCCCGGAACCCGGGTCAGCGCCTCGCGGTACTGTTCAACCGCAAGCGGCCAGAGACCCTGGTCGGCATAGACGAGGCCGAGGCGGTAGTGCAGGTCGACGTACTCCGGTTCAAGGTTGACCGCCTGGGAGAGGGCCAGCGTCGCCTCGTCGAGCCGGCCCAGTTTCCAAGCCGTCAGGCCCAACTTGACCAGGGCCTTGATGTAGGTGGGATTGATGGCCACCGCCGCCCGAAACTGCTCCAGGGCCTCTTCGTGGCGGCCGACACTCTTCAGGAGCAGGCCATAGCGGTACCGGTAGTCCGGGTAGTCAGGATGCTCGCCGACGGCGTTGGCGTGGTCCCGCAGTTCCGCCCCGAGCACCTCGGCCGGGTCAAGTTCATCGACCACGGTGCCCACCGCGGCCGCCGGAACGTCCAACTCCTCGCCGATGGCCGACGACAGGGCCACCCGCGTGGCCACGTGGGTCATTTCCCGGTACAACTGGGCGGACCCCGGCGCCACCTCACAGGCCAGTTCGACGACGGCGTCCGCCTCCTTCTGGCACCCCATCTGACGGTACGCCACCGCCAGCCCGACGTAGGCCTCGAGGTACTGGTCGTTGAGGCGTGCGGCCCGGTCGTAGTGATGGACGGCCTCCTCCATGCGACCGAGTTCCATGAGAACCTGTCCGCGGAGCACCAGGGCCTGGAGATAGCGGGGGTTGAGCGTCAGCGCCTGAACCAGGTGATGGTCAGCCAACTCGATGTCGCCCGCCTGCACCAGCAGCCGCGCCGCCCGCAAATGCATGTCCGGGTAGTCGGGGTGGGCATCGAGGACGCGCCGAATCTCGTCCAGGGCCTGCTCCGGCAAACCCTCTCGCTCAAGACAGTCGGCCAGGTCGCATCGGGCCTCCCAGTTGTCGGGTTCGATGATGATGGCGTCCTGGTACTCCCGGACCGCCGCAGCGGTGTCACCGCGTTTGATGTGCAGCGACGCCAGCGTCACCCGCGTATCGAAATCATCGGGCTGATGCCGCTTCAGCGCCGCGTAGTGGTGTGCGGCCACGTCGAGGTTGCCGGCCACCAACTCCAGCGCAGCCAGCCGCTGACGTGCGGCCACGTGCGTCGGATCGGCCGCCAACGCCCACCGGTACGCTCCGGCCGCATCCGCCTGGGCCGACTGCCGTTCGTACAGTTGCCCGATGATATAGCGGACGGTGGCGGCCTGATCGCTCCCCTCGGCAATCGGCTCAAGCACCGTGACGGCATCCGCAGGGCTGCCCAGGTCGCTGAGGACTGCGGCCAGCGCCACCCGTGCGTCCTCCAGATCGGGCTCGAGGCGCACGGCGATCTCGAACGCCTGTCTGGCGGGGACCAGCCGACCCCGTTCCATCTGCTTGAGGCCAAGCGTCAGTTGGGCGTCGGCCCGCGTGGCATGCTCCCTGGCATTCTGCTGGGCGGCCTCAAGGGTAACGCCGTCACGACGGAGGAGGAACTTGCTGAGGTATCCGGTGAAATCGCCCGCCAGTCCTTTGCCGAGGAGCCGAAGCAGATAACTCACGCGGCGCCTCCTTCCTCGGCCCCGGCCGTCTCAAGGGTGGCGACGCCTTCGCGGGCCTCGCGGCAGTGACCGTCGATGCGCAGGGCCTGCTGATACGCCTCGGCCGCCTCGCGCCCTCGCCCCTGCTCGCGCAGGATGCGGCCGAGGCGCACGTGGAGGTCGGCCCAGCGTGGGCGAAGTTGGGTCGCGTGACGGCATCGCTGCTCGGCCCGGCGGACCTTGCCACTCTTCTCGTAGAGCCGGACGGCCAACAGGCACGCTTCAACGTAATGCGGATTGAGCGTCAGCGCCTTCTCTGCGGCCTCAATGGCCCGGTCGACCTCACCGAGTTGCTCGGCCACAAGGCTCAGGCCGAAGTAGAGGTCGGCGTGCGACGGGTTCAGCCCCGCCAGCCTGACGAGCGCCCGCCTTGCGGCCCTTAGGGTCTCACGCTCTTGGGCCCCGGGTGCGCCTTTTCGCGGAATGAGGACCTCGGCCATCTCGGGGTTCCGCAACACCATTCGCTCAACCGAGGCCGCCCGCCGCGACGACGGAGGCGGGTGACGTTCGGCCCGGGTGCCCGTGTCGGCCAAGGCCCGTTCACCCGCCCGGAGAAGCCACTTGAGGCACGATGCCCCCTCGCCGCCGAGACCCACCGCCAGCCGCAGCGTCTCGACCGACGAGGCCGTCCGGCCGGCGGCGCCCTGGGCAAACGCCAGGTCGCGCACGAAGCCAAACCGCGTGGGCTCCTTCTCGACCGCCCGCTCAAGATGCCGCAGACCCGAGTCGTGGTCTCGGGCGCCGCACAGCATGAGACCGAGCAGGTGATGGATACGGGCCGTCCCCTCCACCGTGGCAAGACCCGCCCGCAGCACGTCGCGCGCCTGGGCGGCGTGTCCGGCGCGGCTGAGCCAGGCGGCCAACTCCGTGTGGACCTGCGAGCATGTCGGGTTGGCGGCGACCCGGGCGCGCAGTTCCGCTTCCTTCTCGTAGTCGTGCCGTCGCATGGGGCTGGTGTTTCCTCGGTCAGGGCACGATGAGCGTATCGAATCCGGCCTGCCGGACGCGTTGTGCGAAGACAGCCGCTTCGACGTACGTATTGGCACGGCCCACCTGGACGGTATGGAGCGTCCGTCCGCCTCGCGATATTCGTCCGAGACGGGTCTCGAAGCCGGCGGCGCGTACCCGTCCGGCCTCGCGGCTGGCGGTCGTCATCGACGCGAACGCCCCCGTCTGAACGCGGAAGGCGTCGGCGTGAAGGCGTCGTATCGCCTGCTTGGCTGCCGCCGTCTCCGAGTAGTGCTGGATAAGATGGCCCAGGTAGCGGTCGGCCAGCGCCCATTTACCCAACCGCTGGAGGCTCACGCCCATCCGCAGCAGGACGGTGGGCACCGGCAGGTCTTTGTCGGGATGGCGGATGATCTTGGCGTAGTGCTCGATGGCCTTGGCGTCGCTGCCCTCCTCGTAATACAGGTTGCCGATGGCGACGCGGGCGAACTGATCGATGGGGGGCCGGGCCTCGGCGCCGATGGCACGGACAAAGTCGGTCTTGGCCTCGGCCCGTCTCTCCAGGCGAACGAGCGCCTCGCCACGGTAGTAGTAGACCTCGCCACGGTCAGCCGACGTCGGGTCCGACCGCAGGTACCGGGTGAAACCGTCCACGGCGTCCTGCCACCGGCCCGCCTCAAAGGCCGCGTAGCCCGCGTTGAAGGCGTCGCGGTCTGCCGTGTTGGCCGACGCGCACCCTGCACCCAACGCACATGCCGAGACCAGGACGAGCATCACCAACCGACGCACGCGCCACCTCCCTGGCCCGGGAACCTCACGGGCCGGACAAACGCTCCGGGGCACAGACGCACCCCTGGCATCCCTGTTGTAGCATCGGCCCTCGTCTCGGGGGGTCTTCAACCAAAAAGGCGTCGGTCCGACGGATTATCGGACCCACGCTGAGACCGAAACGCAGACTCCACCCTCACTTTCAAACGGCGTGGAAAGTTTTTCTGGCGAGCGAAGGCGGTTGTAGCGCCAGGCTTTATGCCCGGCGGCCGTTGGCGGCACCGGCCAGGATGCGCCGGGGATAAACCCCGGCGCTACAACCACCACAGAGGCCAAGCCGCAGGGTCGGTGATCGGCACGGTCACGGTCTCGTCCTCCTGCACCACGCTGCGCTCGTAGGCGGCCAGTTGCCGCCCTCCGCCTACAGCCGCAGCCGTTCACGGACGTATGCCGCCACGTCGTCGGCCGCAATCCGTTCCTGGACCATCGTGTCGCGTTCGCGGATGGTGACGGTGCCGTCTTCGGCGGTCTGGCCGTCCACCGTGACGCAGAACGGTGTTCCGGCCTCGTCCTGGCGTCGATAGCGGCGGCCGACGGCCCCCTTCTCGTCGTAGAAGGCGGTGACCTGCTCGCGGCAGGCCATGTAGATCTCGCGGGCCTTCTCGGGCATGCCGTCCTTTCGGACCAGCGGAAACACCGCCACCTTGATGGGCGCGAAACGCGGATGGAACCGGAGGACGGTGCGCTTGCGCATCACCCCCTTGTCGTCGGGGGCCTCGTCCTCCTCGTAGGCCTCGCACAGGAACGCCAGGGCCGCACGGTCCACGCCGCCGGACGGCTCGATGACGTACGGGATGTACCGTTCCTTGGTCCCGTCGTCGAAGTAGGAAAGGTCTTTGACTACGCAGGCCGGGTGATTCTGATGCTGCTTCAGGTCGAAGTCGGTCCGGTTGGCGACGCCCTCCAGTTCGCTGGCGCCGAAGGGGAAGGCGTACTCGATGTCGGCGCAGGCTGCGGCGTAGTGGGCGAGTTCGTCCTTCTCGTGGTCCCTGAGACGCAGCCGCTCGCTCTTCAGGCCGTGGTCGACATACCACTGGAACCGCGCATCGCGCCAGTAGGTGTACCAGGTGTCGGCGTCGTTGGGATGGCAGAAGAACTCGATCTCCATCTGCTCGAACTCGCGGCTGCGGAAGGTGTAGTTGCGCGGGTTGATCTCGTTGCGAAACGCCTTGCCGATCTGCGCGATGCCGAATGGGACCTTCACGCGCGACGTGTCGAGCACGTTCATGTAGTTGGCGAAGATGCCCTGGGCTGTCTCGGGGCGGAGGTACGTCTCCGATGAAGAATCCTCAGAAGCCCCAGCAAACGTTTTAAACATCAGATTAAACTGTCGGGGTTCAGTCAGAGATCCAGTCTTACCGGTTGCTGGCGACGGAACATACTCTATGAAATCCTGAAGGTAACTCCGCGGAACCTGGGTGACAAGTGCGTGAGTACTCCCAACTTTGCCAAAATCTGCTTTAACGTATGCGTCCACTTGAGGCTGAACATTTGGTTTAGCGGGAACAACGCGCTTCAGCCTCCCGAGACGTGATCGGTCATACATGAGTGCCGTTGGGTCTTTCTCCAAAATGTTAACGGCTTCTGAAAGGCTTCCGGCAACAAGCACGCCATATACCTGTACACGCGGCGTGCCGTCTGGCGTCCGTTGCATGATATACTGAACCGCTATCTGGGGAAAATCCGGACTACTCGGATCCGGGATTGGGAAAAGCCCAAACAGTTGGTCAGCCCGGAAACGCTGCTTAGTCTCCTTATCGTCCACCATCGGATCGTTGAAACCACCCACATGCCCGCTGGCCTCCCACACCTTCGGGTTCATGATGATGGAGCAGTCGAGGCCGACCATTTCGATGGGTTTTCCGTCGGGGCCGGCGGGGGGGCAGCGGACGACATCGTGCCACCAGGCGTCTTTGATGTTGCGCTTGAGCGCGACGCCGAGCGGCCCGTAGTCCCAGAACCCGTTGATGCCGCCGTAGATCTCGCTGGAGGGGAAGATAAACCCCCGCCGCTTGGCCAGCGAAACGATCCGTTCCATCCGGTCCTGCTCGGTTGCCATACCAGTTCCTTCCTCATGCCGCGGGGTGGCATGGTCATCCCGAAGGGTGACCATGTATCGGCTCTGACGAGCGGCATGGTGATCCCAAAGGATGACGACGCCCCCCGCCTGCAAGGCTGCTTGAAGGCCATAACATGGTCACCCTTCGGGATGACCATGCCACCCGCCACCCGCCCGTGTAGCCGTCGCCGCCCGCGGCGACGGTCGTTGCCGTTCGAGCACCGCCATCCCTTCCCGTCGGCGTGCCGCCGACGGCTCAACACGTGCCGCCGGCGGTTAAACGCCCCTGCCTCGGGAAGGGGGCATCATAGGGACTGCGGGCCGAAGGGTCAAGAATCAGGGCGGATTCGCCCCCGCTGGGACCGTCGGGCAAGGCATGCCTCGCCCCAACGGGGGTTTAGCCGCCCGAAAGCGTGGCGGAGGGCCAAACGGCGTTTTCCCGCCTTTTTCCCCCGTTTTTCGCCGACCCTTCGCCCTCAGAGCCGTGTTTTATGGCCTGTAGCGTCGAAAACCGGCCCTCTGCCGCCTTTGTTGGAACGAAATGGACGCCGAACCTTGACATAGCGCGGTTCGTGGTTTATACTACTATGATTCAGGGGGACGGCGTCCCTGGACAACAGACGTGTGAGAGTGAGGGGTCTGGGTCGTCGCTTTGTCGGGACTCTACTCGGACGACATTCTAGACCGGATAGCCCGCGCCAACGACATTGTTGAGGTGGTGCAGGGCTACTTCCCGCTGAAACGGGCGGGGAAGGATTTTGTCGCATTATGCCCGTTTCACGCCGAGAAGACCCCCTCCTTCACCGTGAGCCCCAGCAAGCAGATCTTCAAGTGCTTTGGCTGTGGCCGCGGCGGCAGCGTGTTTAACTTCGTGATGGCCAAGGAGAACGCGACGTTCCCCGAGGCCGTCCGAATCCTGGCCGACCGGGCCGGCATCGAACTGAGACGCGACCCGGGGGCCGAAAAACGGGCAGGAACCCGCAAAAAACTCCGGGACGTCATGGCCTGGGCCACGAGGTACTTCGTGGCGGGGCTGAAGCATCCGACGGCCGGCACGCCCGGGCGCGAGTATCTGGAAAACCGTGGCATCACGCAGCGTTCCATCGAGACGTTCCAGGTCGGTTACGCGCCCGACGGTTGGGACAATCTGACTCGGGCGGCCGCACGCGAGAGCATCCCGACGGAAATGCTTGAGACGGCGGGGCTGGTCATCCGCCGCGACGACGGGTCCGGCTGCTACGACCGGTTCCGGGGTCGGGTGATGTTTCCGATCCTCGATGCGCTGAATCGTCCGGTCGGGTTCGGCGGCAGGGCGTTGGGCGAGAATCCGCCCAAGTACCTGAACTCGCCGGAGACACCGCTCTTTCACAAGGCAGAGGCATTGTACGGCCTGCCGCAGGCACGGGCCGCCATCGAGACCGACCGCCGCGTCGTCGTCGTCGAAGGGTACTTCGACGTCATCATGCCGCATCAGACCGGCTTCGGCGGCATCGTGGCCACGCTCGGCACGGCGCTGACGGACGAACACATTCGTGCCCTCAGGCGGTACGCCGACGAGGTGGTTATCGTGTTCGACAACGACCTGGCGGGGCAACGCGCCGCCGACCGCGGGATGGAACTTTTCCTCGCCCACGACGTCAGAATCCTCATGACGGTCGTGCCCGACGGAAAAGACCCCTGCGATTTCTGTGCCGAGCACGGGGCCGAGGCGTTTCGGGCGCGAATAAATGAGGCCCAGGATGCGTTTAAGTATAAGTGGGACCTCGTCCAGACGGACCTGGAGGCCGCGAGCAACCCCGCCGCCCGGCAGCGGGCACTCGAAACCATGCTCGGAAGCGTCCTGCGGGCGCCGTCGCTGGCGCAGCAGGACCTGCGGCTGCAGCGGGACCTGATCCTGAGCCACATGAGCCGCACGATCGGCATTCCGGAGGCCACGTTGCGGTCGGAGTTCTCGCGGCTGCGTCGCTCGTCGCGCCGGTCGGCCGCCGGAACCGAGGTGGGGTCGAACCTGCCGGCGTCTGCGACGCGCGGCCGCAGGTGGCCCACCGAACGCGAACTGCTGACGGCCCTGGTGTGCCGTCCGTCGCGTCTCGATGAGGTGGCCGGCACGCTGCCGCCCGACCGTATCGAGACGAGTGAGTTTCGCCGGCTGTACGAGGCCTTGTTGGAGAACCCGTCCGGACGAGACGGCGACATCGAAAGCATCGTCCGGGGTGTCGAGGACCCCGACGTGGCCGCGTTGGCGGTGGAACTGTTCGAGCGGGGTGAGGCCATCGCGTCGTGCCGAGACGAGGCCGACACGGGACCCGGGCCGCTGGCCCGGGCTCTGGACGATGCGTTGGAGATACTTCAAGGGATGGAAATCGAGGCGGACCTTGCGGCTCGCAGCCGCGCCGCCCGCGAAAACGAGACAGATGACACGGGCGCGCTTCGCAAGTTTGCGGAAGCCCGCGTCCAACGCCAGGGGTTTCTGCCCCCGTCGGCCAGGCGACGGGGAACCACAGAGCCCTGAGTCACACGGGCCGCAGACGGCCCACCGCACGTCGCCCGACCACCGACGTGCGGGGAAGGTGTCGGGTCTGGTAAGGCCATGGCCGAGACGAAAAAGCAACCGAAACGCATCGCCGAACAGCAGATCGCGGAACTGCTGGAACGGGGCAAGGCGCGCGGCTACCTCACCTACGAGGAGATGAACGACGGGCTGCCTGACGATCTGGTCAGCCCCGAGCGCCTCGACCGCATCCTCATGCACCTGGACGAACTGGGCGTGGATCTCGTGGACGAGACCGAGGTCTCGGCTCGCGAAAGTGCCGCCCGCGCCAAGCGCGGCGACGCCGAATCCGCTTGGGAGGGCGCCGACGAGGCCACGCGGCGTGCCGCCGCCGTCGCCATGCCCACCGACGCCGAGACGCAGAAACGCATCGACGACCCCGTCCGGATGTACCTGACCCAGATGGGCGAGATCCCGCTGCTGACGCGCGACCAGGAGATCTTCCTGGCGAAGCGGATCGAACTGACGCGCAAGCAGTTTCGCCGCAAACTCCTCGCCAGCGACGAGGCCATCGCCAGCGCCACGCGGATCCTGCGGCAGGTGGAGTCGGGCGAACTGCCGTTCGACCGGACGATGAAGATCTGCATCTCGGAAAACCTCGCCAAGCCCACCATCATCAAACGGGCTCCCGAGAACCTGGCCACCGCCGAGAAACTCCTCACGAAGAACCAGAACGACTACGACCGCAAGGTCGCGCCGCGGCTCGCCCAGGCCCAGCGCGACGCCATTCGGCGTCACATGCACGCCCGCCGGCAAAAGTGTGTCCAACTGATCGAGGAACTCTCGCTGCGGACGTCCCGGATTCAGGGCATCATGAAGAAACTCATCGGGATTCACCACAAGCAGCAGGAGATCATCGCGCGTCTGGCCGGGATCGGCGACAGCCGCCAGGACGCCGGCGAGGCGGCAGCCCTTCGCGAGGAACTCGCCGGGTTCGAGAGGCTCGTCGGCGAGAGCAGCAACCACCTCAAGGCCCGCGTCATGCGGATCCAACAGTGCTTCGCCGAGTACGAGGAGACCAAGCGGCGATTGTCCGGGGGGAACCTGCGGCTGGTGGTCTCGATCGCCAAGAAATACCGGAACCGCGGCCTCTCGTTCCTCGACCTCATCCAGGAAGGCAACACCGGCCTGATGCGGGCCGTCGATAAGTACGAGTACCGCCGCGGGTACAAGTTCAGCACCTACGCCACGTGGTGGATTCGCCAGGCCATTACGCGGGCCATCGCCGACCAGGCCCGGACGATTCGCATCCCGGTCCACATGATCGAGACGATGTCGAAGTTGCGGAATATCTCGAAGCAGTTTCTTCAGGAGCGCGGCCGGGAACCGACGCTCGAGGAACTCTCGTTCGAGGCGAAACTGCCGCTGATGGAAGTCCGCCGGGTCATGAAGATCAGCCGGCATCCCATCAGCCTCGACCGGCCCGTCGGCGAAAGCGAGGACTCGTACTTCGGCGATTTCATCGAAGACGGCACCGCCGAGTCGCCCGTCACCGCCGCCACACAGGAAATGCTCAAGAACAAGATCGATCACGTGCTCAAGACGCTGACCTACCGCGAACGCGAGATCATCAAGTTGCGGTACGGCATCGGCGACGGCCAAACGTATACCCTGGAGGAGGTCGGCCGCATCTTCCGCGTCACGCGCGAACGTGTGAGGCAGATCGAAGCCAAGGCCATCCGGAAACTCCAGCATCCCGTCCGAAGCCGCAAACTCGAAGGCTTCCTCGAAAGCAAGCCGCAGGAGGTTAACCAGGCGTGACCGTCGAGGGCCCCCGCCCGGCGCGGGGGCCTTCCGTTCTTATCAAAGAGTCCCGGCAAAGGCGAAGCACCTCCCTTTGCCGACCCGAGGCGGGGACCCTCACCCCCGCCTCTCTTTTTGCCGCCCCCCGGCCACGTCTCGGATAAGAAGAAGCCCCTGGGGGCAGCCAGGGGCTCGTTCGTACGGCTTCTGTTGTGCGGTTCAGCCCTGCGGGCACGAACCGTTCGGAGTTAACGTTTGCGTTTCAGCAGAAGCCCCGCACCGGCCACGGCAAGCAGCGCGAGCGTGCCGGGTTCCGGCATGGGGGCAGGAAACGTCCAATCGACCGCATTGCCAAACAAGGTCTGGAAATCCGGATCGGCCATCGTTGTGTTGCCGATCAGGCAGTTGAACGAGATGACGGAGCCGTCTCCGACGTCCCATCCGGCCAGGCCGGCACCGGTGGGCGACCCATCATAGTAGACCGCCGCGCCCGGTTTGGCCGCCATGCGTGTCCCCGCACCGGTTATGCTGGTCGCGGTGAAGACGACGTCCCCGGGAAGCCCGGCGTTGATAATGGGGTCGGGTGTCACCGGAACGTAGGTCTGGCTGCTCCAGGCCACCGTGCCGCCCTTCGTGGCGGGCAAGATGGCGCCAAGGATCGGGTTATAGCCAAGGTTCCAGACAAGCCACTCGCCCGTGACCAGACCGCCTCCGTTGTTCACGAAATCGACAAGCAGTTGTTCGCCGCTCTCCGGGAGGTTCATGACCGCGCCGGCCGGGCCAACGCCCAAGACCACCGCGTCGTAACCCGTCAGATCGACCATGTCGGTCAGTCCCCCCGGCTCAACACCCCGCATGACGGTGGCTCCCATGGCCTCAAGGATACCCGCCGCCATCTCGACAGCAGGGGCCTCGGCCGTGCTCCAGGCCGACGTCATGTAAATCACGGCCCCTGAAGCAGGACCTCCCAGCACAAGTACCCCCCCCAACAACGCCGCAACAACCAGTGCCCTCGCTCCCATCGTGCCACCCCCTTCAGGGCAAAACCCAACCTGGCGCGCCCACCCATCACGCGCCCGAATACACTCTCCCGGCCACAAAAACCGGGATTCAGAGGGGGCGCTCCACGCACCAGCGGACCCGTCAGCCTGCGATAGCAGCGCAGCAGCGCGGCTATCCAAAGACGGTACCTTGGAGCACCTCCCCCGAGTCGTGTCAGTATACCCCAAGAATCGCGAAAGTCAAATCGAGGCGGGGTTTTTCAGCAAAAAAGACCGCGGCGCCGTCCGATAACAGCCGCAAAACCCTCACAGGTCGCCCCTGGCTCGCCCGCCCCGACCCCGGGCACGACCTCCATGATCCGAGCATCCGTCTCACGTGCCCTGCCTCGCCGAGGACCCGCGCATCCTGACCGCCCCGTGACGTGAGGGTGCACCTTCACGCGACAACCGCGCGATTCTCCTTGACCGCCCGTCGTGGCGCGCGGTATACGATATGGTTCTGTCATGAAACAGGAGAAGCCGTGGCCGAGATGGTTCTTGAGACGTTGCGCGAACTTCAGGCGGCCGACCTGGACGTGCGTCAACTGGAGCGGAAGAAGACATCCCACGACCGGGCCGCCAAGGTCCAGGCCGTCCAAATCGCCAAGCACAAGGAACACACCCAGGCGCTGCGCGACCAACGCCGGACGGCTCGTGTCGCCACCGACCGGAAGGAACTCGACGTCAAGCAGAAGCAGGCCGAGATCGAGAAACTCCGCGCCCAGCAGATGCAGATCAGGGACAACCGCCAGTTCCAGGCCCTCCAGAACGAAATCAAGTTCGCCGAACTCGCCATATCCAAAATCGAAGATGATATCCTCAGCGACCTCGGCGACCTCGAGACCATCGACGCCGAGATCGCCGAAGCCGAGGCGGCCCTTGCCCGCCAGAAGCAGACCCTCGAAGAACTGAAGAAGGAGATCGAGGCCCGCAAGTGTGACCTGGACGCCGAAATCGAAGCCTGCCGCAAACGCCGCCGGCAGATCGCCTCCGTCCTTCCACCAAGAGTCGTCCAGCAGTTTACGCGGATCGCCGACCGCCTCGACGGCGAGGCGCTCGCCCCCGTCATCCGAGAGGAGGACGGGGGCAGTTTTATTTGTGGCGGATGTCACATGAGCGTCACCCAGAACACCTACGTTGTCCTCGCCGGACACGGCAGCGACCTGGTGACCTGCCCGAACTGCACGCGCATCCTCTACCTGGCCGACGCATGACGGACCCCACTCCGCCCGACGCCGCTGCCCCGTCCCCGACCGAACCGGCCGACCACATCGTCGTGTACGTCGACGGCGCCTCGTCCGGCAACCCCGGCCCGTGCGGATGCGCGGCGGTGGCCAAGACGGTGGGCGGCGAGACGCTCATCGAGAAGGCCCGCGCCTTCGGCCCCGCCACCAACAACGTGGCCGAGTATCAGGGCCTGCTCCTGGGTCTGGAGGTCGCCGCGGCGCTCAACGCCCGCCGCCTGACGATCCGAAGCGACTCCCAACTGCTGGTCCGCCAACTCGCCGGCGAGTACCGGGTCAGAAGCCCGCACCTGAAACCGCTGTGGCGCCGGGCCAGAAACATGCTCGGCCCTTTCGAGACGGTCGAGATCGAGCACATCCCTCGCGGCCAGAACACCGAGGCCGACGCCCTCGCCCGCAAGGCCCTCGAAAAGGCCCGTCAGGTGGATGCCGAACTGCCCCCCGAAGCCCGCAAACGCCCGCAGCCGAAGACCTTCCGCCTGAAATGATTCCGCGGCCATGAGCCGGCGGCGATTCCTGGAACCTTCGGCCACGTCGCGCATCCAATATCGATGAGGTCTCGGTGCGCACGCGTGTAAGGAGGGCAGGTCATGTCCCGCAACGCCTTCATCGTCATGGTGATGATTGCGGCCGTGGCGGCCGCCTGCTCGGTGGCCACCGGTATGGGGGCGCGCTTCGGCGCGGGACCGATGTCGCACTCGGACGGCTGGCCCGACGGCCTGCTCGACCTCTGCAACAGCAAGTCCCGGGTCGATGGGTACTGGGTCAACGCCAATACGTGGTGCCACTTTGCCGGCGACGCGAAGGCCTTCAACGCCTTTCTGAATCGCTACGCCAGCCTGACGCCCACGCCGCTCAGACTCATCCTCCATCCGGGTCCCCGGCGAAGCAACGACGGATGGACCGCCGACAAGATCGTGCCCTCCAACTGGATGCTCAGTATCCTGCGCCGCGGCTGGGGCGCACCGGAGGCCAAACCCGGCGAGACCGGCACGTACGTCGTCACGCTGCATCTGTGGCTCGGTGGGACCATCGCCCTCCAGGACCTGGACGTGCCGCTGAACGTCAGCGTCCGCTCCGGCACCGAGATCGAGAAGTTCGTGGCCGAACACGAGGCCAGGCAAAGCCTCGTCCCCAAGGAAGGCGGTGCGGAGAAGCCCCCTGCCGCAACGCCTCCAGGCAAGCCCCAGTAACGGAGGTCGGCCATGAAGCATACGGGCGCCGTGCTGCTCGCCGCCGCGGCCTTGCTCGCGTTGCAGGCGCCGGCCCGGGGCATCGCCGTCATGCCATACCCTGCCGGGCGCAACGTCGGGCCGGGGCCAGGTTGGTCGTCCGCCCTGATTGACCTGGCCAACACGCCCGGCCGCGTCGATGGGTTCGGGTTGATAGGCGGGAGGTACTCCTTCTACTTTGCCGGCGATGCCGAGGCCTTTGCCCGGTTCCTCGCGCGCTACACGAAACTCGAAGGCACGCCGTTGCGGCTGGTGCTCCACGCCGGTCGCACGGACCAGACCGACCCCCGCAGCCCCAAGACGAAGCCCAAGGCGGTCTTCGACTGGCAGTTGCGCGTCGTCTCCGACTGGAAGCCCCGCTCGGGCATCGTGCCCCGCGACTACAAGCCCCGTATCCCGCCGCCGGTCGTGTCGCTTGAAGTCTATCTCGGCGGACAGGTCGGCCTCGCCGACCTCGACGTGCCCCTCAGCGTCGACGTGCAATCCGGCGGCGAGATCGGAAGGTTCGTCGCCGAGCACGAGGCCAGGCAGAGCCTCATCACAACCGGTGCCCCGCCGCCGAAAAGCGGCGACGCGAAGCCGCCCCCTCCCCCGCCGGCAAAATAGGTCCGCGCCCGAGCACACCCTCGTGGTATAATACACATCGAGTCCGGCGAGCGGGCGAAGCGGCCGCTCGTCCCCTTTCAGGGACGGGAGGAAAGTCCGAACTCCACAGGGCACGGTGGTGGGTAACGCCCACCGGCCGCAAGGCCAGGGAAAGTGCCACAGAAATCAAACCGCCGATGGCCCTCCGAAGCCTTGCGCCAAGGAGGGAACAGGCAAGGGTGAAACGGTGCGGTAAGAGCGCACCGCCCGTGTGGTGACACGCGGGGCACGGCAAACCCCACCGGGAGCAAGGCCAAATAGGGGACTCTTGGCGTCGCCCGCGCAAGATGAGTCCCGGGTTGGCCGCTTGAGCCGTCCGGCAACGGACGCGCCCAGATAAATGGCCGCACCCTTCGGGGCTACAGGATTCGGCTTACCGCCCGCTCGCCGGTCCTTCTTTTGCGACCAACGGTTGATCCCCGGGGACGCCGTTGCCCGGCTCAACGTGTGGTGTCGTCGGGCTTCGGCCGCACGACGTTCGCCTGCCCTCTGGCCCAACCTCGGACGGCTTCCAGTCGCTGCTTCCCCTTGGCGAAGTAGAAGTCGCCCAGCGCGTCGAGGTGGCGGCGGGCCTTCGCGTCGCGTTTCCGCTCCCAACCTTCCACCGGGCGGGCGATCCCCTGTCGGACGAGTTCGTCCGTCAGGGCGTCGGCGATCAGACGATGACCGGCGATGGTGGGATGCACGTGGTCGATCAGCAGGTAACGGCCGGGAATGCCGTCCCTGCTGCGGCGCTCAAACAGGTCCCGCACATCGACCAGCGGCGTGGCGCTGCGGCGAGCGATGTCGGCGATCGCGTCGTTCATCGGTTCGAGTACCCGCAGCGGACACACGTCGAGTTCCTTGGCCCGGACGTACGCCTCTCGTGCCTGGCCGGTGTCTCCCAGCGCGTCGTAGCACTTGGCCAGCGAGTAGTGCAGCCCGGCGTGCTGATCGTCAATCGTCATGGCCTGGCGCAGCAGGTCGCGGGCGGCCCGCACGTCGGCGCCGAGGTACGATTCGGCCTCCCGGCAAAGCGACTCCCAGCGGCGCTGCTCCTGCGGCGAGAGGCCGTCGCGGTGCTGGGACTTCAGCGGCGGCGAGTCGCGCAGGTTGCAGACGGGGTTCATCAGGATCAGCGGTACGCCGGCGTCGCGTGCCATCCGGACCATTCGCCCCATGGCGTAGCGGAAATGTTCGATGACGCCACGGCGCCACGTCGCGTCGCGGTGATACCGCTGGAGGCCGCCTTCGTAGTCGAGCATGGCGTCGGTCTCCGGCCCCAGAACGGGCCGGCCCTCGGGCGCCGCCGCCTCCGGCGACCCCGCCAGGGCGACGTAGCCTTCGCGCACCAGGTTGTAGGTCCGCGTCTGCGTCACCCATTCCCATGGGCGGGCCAGGACGCGGGGCAGGTCCCGGATGTGACCGTACTCGCGGTCTTCCAGGAACTCGTTGTGGCCCACATACAGGATGATCAGGTCGGGCTCGTAGCCGAGGACCTCCTCGAGAATCGGAACCAGCCGGTAACTGGCGTACGAGATGCCGCCGCAGTTGACGACCTCCCATTGGCGGCGAGGGTCGGCCGTCTGCAGGTTGAGTTCAAGCCACGTGGTCAGTGCCGTCTCGATGGCAAACGGCCGCCCCTGGACGGTGGATCCGCCCAGACAGAAGATGCGGAACTCATCGGCTGCTTTCCTGGCCGCAAACGAGTCCGGACGGAAGAAGCCCTGACGCGAGGCGGCGATCTCGTACCGCGCCCCGTCGGCCGTCGGGACGAACAAGGGATACACCGCACTGAAGCCGACAAAGGGGTCGTCGCGGTTGGTGGGCCGGCCCCAGTCAAGGGCGACGAACACCAGCTCCGCCAGGACGAACGGCATAAGGCCGACCACGACGGCGCCGAGTCGCAGCAGGAGCCCTCGCCACCGGCGCGGACGGTCCCGGGGGGTCGTGCAACCTGAACCCGTCATGGTTTCGGCTTCACCCCGAGTTTCGCGAAGAAGAACGTCACGTAGGCATCGACCGGATTGCGGTCGGGATAGTCCTTGCGGAACTTCAGCACGCACTCGACGCCGAGCCGGTCGAGTTTCTGCTTCAAGACGATGCCGAACTTCGGGTGGTGGATGTGCTGCCCCCCGTTCGAGTTCGCCGGCAGCGGCGCGAGCGCCTGGGGGTAGAAGAGCATCACCGGCGCGTCGCCGGCCGTGGCGTGGTTGATCACCGACGCCTCCTCAAACAGCGGGTGGAACTTCGGGTCGGCCACGTCGTCCGGCCCGGTCATGCCGAAGAAGGGAATCAGCGCCGCGTCAACCTGGCTCGTGTTGAACAGTTTCTTGATGAAACGCGGGTCGTACGACGACTGCGCGCCGTACACGACCGCTGCCGTGAGGCGCGTCGACCGGCGAGCCACGGGGTCGGAACTCGACGGGTCGGCCAGGTCGTCGTGGAAGGCAAGCCACAGCGAGATGCCCGCGCCTGCCGAGCCGCCCGTCGCGCCGACGCGCTTGGGGTCGATGTTGTACTTCGGCGCATGGCACCGGAGGAACTGAAGCGCCCTGGCACAGTCGTGCATCTGGGCAGGGAACGGGGCCACGTTCGAGAGACGGTAGTTGGCGGCCGCCACCGACACCCCACCGTCGAGCAACTGCTTCAGGAGCGACGGGTTGATCGTGCGTTTGTCGCCGCCACGGAATCCGCCTCCGTGGTAGTAGACGACCAGCGGCGTCGGTCGGTCGCTCTTGGCCCGCCAGAGGTCGAAGACGTTCCGCTCGTGCGGGCCGTACGCGACGTTGGCGACATCGGGCGCCGGAAGCGGTGGCCGGCGCCGGCGGGCGTCGGGCCCCCTCGCACGCGCAGCGCGAAAGGCGGCGTCCTCCTCAACCGTGATGGCGCCGTCTTTGTCGGCGTCGATGCGGTCGAACAGCCGCCTGGCCCCTTGGGGCAACTCCTCGCGCGAGAGTTTGCCGTCGGTGTTCCGGTCGTGGCGCTGGAAGAACTGCTCGGCCCGTTGCCTGTCGGCGGCGGTCGGCTTCGCCGGGCCTTGGGCACCGACGGCGGCAGCCGCCCATCCAAACAGAAGGCAGAACACCGGCACTGCGAGACGCCGAGTCCACGGGTTACGCATGGCCGTCCCCCGTCGTTGGGGAGGTACGTGGCGCGCGAGGCGAGCCAAGCCCCGACACCTCCGTCATCCGCGATTCGCCGGCGACGGCGTCACCGCTTCTTGAGCGTCGCGCCGACGCCTGCGCCGTGCATGTGAAGGAAGAGCGTTTCGAGGTCCTTGTTCGTCGTGATGGCCTCGAGGTACGGCTTCATGCCGCTGCCGTGCGAGCGAACGTTGTGGGCCAGGATCAGGCCGCCCGGCCGCACGAGCGGCAGGAGTTTCTCGAGGTAATCCATGTAGCCTTCCTTGTCGGCGTCCAGGAAGATGATGTCGATCGGCCCCTTGAGTTTGGGGACCTCTTTGTGCGCATCGCCTTCGACGAGCGTGACGAGTTGCTCCACGCCGGCGCGTTTGAAGTTTTTGCGGGCAAGCGCCGCCCGGCCGGCGTCGATCTCATACGTGGTCAACTTGCCGCCCGTATTCAGCAGCCCCAGGCAGAACCAGGTGCCCGAATAGCCGTTGCTGGTGCCGATCTCAACGACGTGCTTGGCGCCGAGGGCCTCGGTCAGGAGGCGAAGCAGCCGGCCGTCGTCTTTCGGCACGTTCATCATGCCGCGACGCTGGTTCTTGTCCATGTCGTCGAGGACATCGAGGATCGTCTTCTCGCGATCGTTCTTGGCGAGCGGCGGGTTCTCGACGACGGCTGCGGGGGCCGTGCCTCGCCCGGGCCGCATGCCGCCTGGAGGTCCGAACGGCCGTCGGCCCCGCCCCGGCGGCCCGGCCTGCGGGCGTTCAGCAGCCTCGGCGACGGACACCGCGTCCAACGCAACCTGTGCCGTCACCGCCGCCACCAACAGCCATGCCATCGCTTTCCACATGGTCGCCTCCTCTCCGTTACGCGCTTGGCCGAAAGACCGTTGGCCGATCGCTCCCCGGCATCATACACGAACCGGCCCCACCAAAGAAAGACTCCGGACTGCCGGTGCAGCCGGAAAGCCGTGGAGCGCCCCCTCGGGTTCGGCCATCTCTCCCTGCTCAACGCCGTCCGTCGGCGTTTATTGCAGCCGCTCTTGGCCCAGAGGCGTCACGACCGTGCCTGGCCCCGACCGGCGCCCGCGACAGGTCCCGAGGCGGTGCAGGCGGCCGGCGCGGGAGAATCGCGCTTGCCTTCGTCGTCGGCCCGTGGTGCAATCGGCGTCACGATCTGCGCCGACCGCCGCGACAAGGCAATCGTGCAACGCTTCGTAACCGGCGGCGCGGAGTTCCTGGTGACGGGTTCATAATCTTTCCGGGTTGCAGTGGCGGGGTGCTCGCGCCGCCGGCGTCGGAGAACCAATCGCGGGCCGTCGTCAAGAAAAGGAGGCCACGCCGAATGCACCCGAAAACGCCGATGCACACGTGGTTCGCCCTGCCGGTCCTCGCGTGGGCTCTCGCGCTGCTTCCCGCGTGTGAATTGGCAGGCGGAGAGGCCGCCATGAAACGCCCACTCGTCACGGTCGTTCCGCAAGAAACCGATGAACTGCTCGCCAACCCGGGTATGGGGTGGCAGACGTTTCATCGGACCCGCGACAAAGACAAGAACCTGCCCTCATGGGTCCCTTCGACCGTCCACTACGCCCGCTGGGGATGGGGCACGGTCGAGCCGGAACCGGGCAAAATCGACTACGCCTTTCTCGACAAAACGCTCAAGCAGACCCGCGAGGCCGGCCAGACGCTCGCCTTCCGCATCATGTGCTGCTCCACCAGCCCCGGCCGGCCGTACCAGCCGGCGTGGCTGAAGAACGTGGGCGGCAAAGAGATTGAATGTGAACGCAAGGACACGACGGGCCTGCTCGTCCCCGACCTGGACGATCCGGTCGTCCTGGAGCGGCACCTGGACCTCATCAAGCGGCTCGCAGCGCGGTACGACGGCCACGGCGACATCGACCACGTGGACCTGGGGTCGGTGGGCTGGTGGGGCGAGTGGCACATGAGCGGGTCGAAACGGGCCAAGATGCCCACGCTTCGCAACTGCAAGCGAATCGTCGATGCGTACTTCGAGGGGTTCAAGAAGACCCCGCTGCTGATGCTGATTGGCGGCGGCGAGTGCCTGACCTACGCGACCGACCGCGGCGCCGGCTGGAGGGCCGATTGCCTCGGCGACATGGGCGGGTTCTCCAAAACCTGGTGCCACATGCGCAAAGCCTACCCGGTCATGGTCAAACAGGGCAACGTCCGCAGCGCCTGGCGAACGGCCCCCGTGGCGTGGGAGAGTTGCTGGGACATGCGCAAGTGGGTGAATGAGGGATGGCCGCTCCGGTTCATCTTCAACTACGCCTTGGCCTACCATGGCTCGCACCTGAACAACAAGTCGGTCCCCCTGCCCGAGCGGGATGACGTGCGACCGGAGATCGAGCGGTTCCTCCGGCGGCTCGGCTACCGCCTGGTCTTGAAGGAACTGAAACACCCGGCCAGAGCGCGCGCAGGCGGCACGTTCGAGATCAGCATGAAATGGCAGAACATCGGCTCGGCACCGTGCTACCGGCCGTACCGGCTGGCGTACAGGCTGACGGGCGGCGGCCGTACGATAACCGTCGTCGGCAACGTCACGGTCAACAAGTGGATGCCGGGCGATGTCGATGACCTGAGCGAGAAAACACTCTCGGCCAAAGATTGGCAACTTCCGCGCGGCCAGGTGACGACGGTGGCCGACCGCGTCACCCTGCCGGCCGACGTGCCTGCGGGCGTCTATCGGCTGTCGGTCGGCATCGTCGGCCAAGACACGCCAGAGCCGGTCGTCCGGCTCGGCATCCAGGGCCGCACGCAAGACGGCTGGTACCCGCTGAGTCAACTGGAGGTATCGGGAGCATGAGACCCCTTGCGATCAGCGCGATGCTCGTGGTTGCCGTTTCCGCGGCCACGGCCGCCGACCGCGCCGGCGGAAATACCTCCCCTGCCGCGGCTCACCACGTCGAGAACCTGGCGCGAGGCAGGCCTTATACGCTCACGCCGCGACCCAACTACCAGCACTGCACCGACCCGGGCGACGAGACCCAACTGACCGACGGCGTCTACACGCGCGGTTACTTCTGGACGCAAGAGACCACGGTCGGCTGGCGTCCGGGCCCGCCGCCGTTCATCTCCATCGACCTCGGTAGAGAGCGGCCCATCCGGGGCGTCTCGTGGAGCGCGGCGGCCGGCGTGGCCGGTGTCCAGTGGCCTCAAGCCCTCGTGGTGTACGTGAGCCCCGACGGCAAGCGGTGGTTTGAGGTCGGCGACCTCGTGCAACTCTCCGGCCGCAAGGCCAAGCCGCCTGCGAAAGACTATGCCACGCACGTCTACTGGACGGACGCGATGAAGACGCGCGGCCGGTACGTCCGGATTGCCGCCCTGCCTTGCGGGCCGTACGTCTTCTGCGACGAGATCGAGGTTCTCAAGGGCGACGACTCGTTTCTGAAAATCCCTGAACCGGGCCGCCCCGTGGCAAATCCCCATGCTGCCATGGCCTCGCGCCAAGTCACCCGGCTGGCCCAGGCCCAGTTTCGGCGGGACCTGGCCGCCGTCCAGGAGCATCTTGATTCGGCCAACCTCCCCGCACCCCAGAAGGCACCGCTATCGCAGCAGGTCACCGCCCTGGCGGCGCGAATCGAACAGATGCCGCCCCTGGCGGCCGAAGGCTTCCGGGCGGTCCTGCCCATGACGGACCTGGAGCGGGACATCTTCCGTCTTCAGGCAGCCGTCCGGCGGGCACAGGGCAAGCCGGTCCTCCGCGTCTGGAAGACGCACCGCTGGGACCCGCTGACGCCCTCGCAGCGGCCCGCCATGGCACTGGAGCCCGCCCTCGACGTGCACACCATGCAGAACGAGCGCCGGGCCGACGTCCTGAACCTGACGAGTGCTGCGGCCGATGACCTGACGGTCCGCCTGCGGGTCGAGGGCCTGCCCGGCGGGACGAACCCGCCGTATCTGGCGGTCCACGAGGTGCAGCACGTCGGCACGCGGCACTTCGTGGCCGTGGCGGCCGCCCTGCCGGAGGCCAAGCGCGACGGCGGCGACTGGCTGGTCACCGTCCCGGCTGGCATGACGCGGCAAATCTGGCTCCGTTTCCTCCCGAAAGACATCACGCCCGGCACGCACGAGGGCACGGTGGACGTCAGGGCGCCCGAGGTCGGCACGCACCGCGTGCCCATCCGGCTCAAGGCCTATCCGTTACGGATGCCTGCCAGGAAGACGCTCCGCCTCGGCGGGTGGTCCTACACCAACGGCAAGGGCAGTTACGGCGTGACGCCGGCGAACCGCGACGCCTTCATCGCGCACATGCGCGCCCGGCACGTCAACGCGCCGTGGGCCACCTCGGCCGCCATGCCGCCCGGCACGTACGACGCCGACGGCGCGATGGTCGAGAAGCCCGACACGACGAACTTCGACGCCTGGGTCCGTCAGTGGCCAGGCGCAGACTGCTACATGGTCTTTGCGGCGGTCGGGTCGTACTCGTCGGTCCGCGCCACGTTCGCCGGGTCGAAGGTGGGCACGCCGTCGTTCGAAAAGAAGGTGGCCGCCTGGATACGCTTCTGGGCGCAGCACGTGCGGGGTCTTGGCCTGAAGGCGAGTCAACTGGGGCTGCTGCTGGTTGATGAGCCCAACCGCCAGGAACAGTACGAGACAATCGGCGCGTGGGCCCGCATCATCCAGAAGACCGAGCCGGCGGTTCTGGTGTGGGAGGACACCTGCCCGCGCACCTGGGACGGCTTCGACGAGATGGCCCGGTCGGTGGACGTTCTCACGCCGAACCGGTCGCACTGGCTCCAGCGCGACGAGGCGTTCCGCAATCGGTTCCGCGCGCAGCGCCGAGCCGGTCGCCAGTTGGGCTTCTACTCGTGTGCCGGACCGGCCCGGACCTTCGACCCGTACGCATACTACCTTCTCCAGCAGTGGCAGTGCTTCAAGGAAGGGGCGACGTGGTCGGGGTTCTGGGCCTTCGGGGACAACGCGCGGCAGTCGTGCTGGAACGAGTACCTGGCCCAGGGCAACGGGCCCTACTGCCCCGTCTACATCGATGAGACGTCCGTCACGGGCGCCAAGTACATGGAGGCCATCGCCGAGGGCGTCCAGGACTACGAGATCCTGTTGATGCTCCGCGACCGCATCGCGGCTCTCGAGAAGGCAGGCAAGACGCCAGCCGACCTGGCGCGCGCCAAGGCCCTCCTGGCCGGCGCCTGCGACCGCGTCCTCGCCGGGGCAAGCACCCGGGGCTACCGCTGGGACGAGCCGAAGGACCGGACCGTGGCCGACACGGTCCGGGTCGAGATTCTCGAGGTGCTGACCTCCCTGGCCGGCGACTGACGCGCCCCCTACGCCAAGCGATGCCACACAAGTCCCGCGCGGTGGTTCTCCCGAACCACCGCGCATTCGAGACGCCTGGCGCGGTCGGCGCGGAAACCGACCGTCCAGAGTCCGCCCCGCTCAGGCAACTTTTGGTTTACGGCCCATCGCCGGATGCCGTACAATACCGCGCGTCCCGCGAGTCATCCTGCAATAGGAGAACCGACGATGAAACACCTGACCGTTTGCTTCTGCCTCGCCGCCGTTGGCCTTGCTGTACTCGTTGGCTTTCCCCTCGTTGCGCTTGCCGCCGGCAAGGCTGGAAAGGCCGCTGAACCCTTCAACGGCAAGAACCTGGCCGGCTGGAAGGCCAAGGGCAAGAAGAACTTCTGGAAGGTCGGCACCGCCAAACTCGATCCGGCGAACCCGAGTAACCTCATCGTGGAGCCCGGCGGCAACGAACTCGTCAACGCCGGGGCCCACGGCGTGGACCTCTACAGCGAGTACACCTACGGCGACGCCGTCATCACCCTTGAGGTCATGGTGCCGAAGGGCTCCAACTCCGGCATCTACGTCCACGGCGAGTACGAAATCCAGGTGCTCGACTCCTACGGCAAGACCAAACCCGGCGGCGGCGACATGGGCGCCATCTACGGGGCCAGGCCGCCCAAGGACCCCGTTTACAAGAAGCACGGCGAGTGGTCCACCTACGAGATTCACTGGCAGGCCCCGAAGTTCGACGCGAGCGGCGCCAAGACCGCCAACGCCAGGTTCCTCAAGGTCATCCTCAACGGCGCTTGTATCCACGAGAACGTCGAGATGCCCAAGCAGACACCCGGCGGCGTGGACGGCAAGGAAAAGGCCAGGGGCCCGCTCATGTTCCAAGGCAACCACG
>Ga0307433_1000321_pt1 | contig 41146 bp, 30 predicted proteins | sample SalMarWE160210MG_FD_202166 | JGI IMG/M metagenome (GOLD analysis project Ga0307433, IMG submission 202166) | Salt marsh sediment microbial communities from the Plum Island Ecosystem LTER, Massachusetts, United States - WE1603-210 | ecosystem: Environmental > Aquatic > Marine > Intertidal zone >... | reverse complement strand
ACAAGAGCTTTAATTGGATTTGGAAAATGCTCTATAACATGCGAGCTGACTATAAAATCCTGGCTCTCATCCGGAAGTGGGATATCATCTCCGTTAGCAACAATGTCGACTTTTAAGGCCTTGCCGCAAAGATTGATCTCTTCTTTCTTGAACTCTGTGTCCATAGAATCAGTGAAATCAACATTTAATGTGTTCAGGCCGAACGGATTATGTGCTGATCCTCCTATTTCCAAACCTTTTCCAATGCAGTATTTATGGGCAAGAGTAGACTGTGGCACTTGCGTAATAAGCCCGAAAAGAAGCTCATAAAAAACTTTGGCTATTTTTCTTCTCACCGTCCCGCTTGGAAAAATTCTGTTCATAGTTTTTCTCGATACCATTACAGTATCCTCTAAACACAATGCGTTGGTGTATTTTTTGCCAAACCTTCGTGTTCCTATCTTCCGTATAACTACCGTAAAACCATTACCTACTTTGTTATCTATATCTTGAACTTTGGCTATTTCCCATTCTATATGAAGTTGCGCAATCATATAGTTGATCAATTCGACACAATCTGATGCCACCGTATTTATAAATAATCCGTGCCTTTTTCAGCTTAAGCCTGTTCGGCAACAACAGCCACATAAAGGCACGAGCAGTAATCATAATATTTGTAATTGCACTTTTCATTTTATTTACGACTACTGAACATATCTTACTGGTTCCTGGGTTTTAATTTTCCGTAAAACTATTGTAAAACCATTACCTGCTTTGTCATCTATATCTTGAACTTCGACTATTTCCCATTCCATGTGAAGTTTTTCAATCATATATTTTATTAATTCTACAAAGGTTTCGGTAACCCAACAGTGGTCATGTCCATTGGGATTCGTATGAGGCTCAGTGTTATTATTTTTGAAATCTTCTACTATGTGTTTTAAAGGTGTACTTGCCTTATGTTTGTCGAAGGTCCTTTCCTTGTGTGGTACTATCATAAAGAGTATCCCGCCAGCTTTCACTAATCTATCCCATTCAACAAGAGCTTTAATTGGATTTGGAAAATGCTCTATGACATGAGAACTGACTATAAAATCCTGACTCTCATCCGGAAGTGGGATATCATCCCCGTTAGCAACAATGTCGACTTTTAAGGCCTTGCCGCAAAGATTGATCTCTTCTTTCTTGAACTCTGTGTCCATAGAATCAGTGAAATCAACATTTAATGTGTTCAGGCCGAACGGATTATGTGCCGATCCTCCTATTTCCAAACCTTTTCCAATGCAGTATTTGTGGGCAAGAGCAGATTCAGGAAAAGGAAAAGGAGAGGTTTTCTCTAAGTCTAATTCGTAAATATAATTATCTGGAGTCTCACTGATTTTTTCACCGTATACATGAACATTAGCAAAAGCCGGAGCATCCCGATCCAACAGGTGTGGCGAGTAGAGACTGAGAGGAATCGCATATCCTGATGCGATTACACGAAATCCCATTTGGGTGCCGAATAATCCCTCCAAAGCCTCTCTTGAGAAGCGGAAATAATCATAAGGATAAGCATGCAGCGGGAATGACCGATGGGTTTGTATGTACAATATGCCCCCTATTTTCAAGGCTTTCATCAATTGATGAGCAGCCAAATGCGGGTATTTCAAGTGTTCGAATGTTGCGCAGGCTATGATTATATCAAACTTTTCTTCCCCGACGACATCCGTCAATTTATGGGCGTCGGCAACTACTTGGACATCAACACCCGGTTCAATGTCTGAGCCAATGTATTCGCCGGCATTTGGTATCCACTCTTTATGTGTGGTTGATTGTTTTGGTATCGAACGTTTAGTACCCAGTTCCAAAACGCGGGGCTTATGCATTTTACGGCAGCGAGCAACAAATGCTTCGAGGAGATCTTCATTTCCGGCGAACTGCGCAGGTCTGGTGTTATATTTTTCAGCAAATACTGTAAGCCGATAGGCGGTATGTCTCACAATTTTTCCAAAAAATGAAGGTTTCTTAGGTTGAGGGTTATTAAAAAACGCTGCCAGGCGGCGGCGAAATTCAGAAAAATCAGTGAACGCAAAATAAATTGCCTTGGCGATCTTACGAGCTATTCTGCTTGACGTTGAACTGATCTTTTGCTCATTTGAGCCCATATTTTTTACACTCCTATGAAGCTTCCAACCGTGTGAGCCGTGAACAGCTTCAGGTTCATTGCAGACATTTTTGATGCCATATAAATCACATCGGCCTGTTAAACCAATAAAGTCGATGTATCTAAATCCGAAATTTACAGCTAACCTCTTGGCTATCTCCCTGTTACTAAGCTGTTCAGCTAGTACGTCAAGTGCAAATTCCTGGTGAATCTTACTACCTGTTTTCCAGGCGAGCATTGCCAAGACGAAGGGAATTGAATCTGAGTCAATATTCTTATATTCTGCGGCCTCTGGAAATACTTTCAATAAGATATCTACACTGTTAACCTTCAGATAATTCTTTAAGATGTGAGCATACTCCCAAGAAGTTCTGATCATGCTTTCTGGTCGTTGCCCACTTACATTCGCTTCGTCGTTCCTCACACGAAATTTAATCAGGTTTTCTGGTATTATATAGATTTCATATCTCATGCAAAGCCGAGTCCAAAAATCAAAGTCAGGGAGTTGCGCATAACGTTCATCATAATAACCGATGGATTTATAACATCTGTTACGAATCAAAACGCTTGGATGACAGAGACAATTCCCTTTATAAAAAAAATGATTCAACCATTCGAAGCGAGTCCTATTTGAGCGATTAAAAATATCGTAATAAGGATGGGTCGTGTCGGTAAAATCATCGCCGTTTTCATCGACAATCTGTGCGTAACCAAATACTGCACCGAGTTCCGGATGTTCGTCCAAAAACCGGACCTGCTTTTCAAGTTTATCAGGCAAAAAGACATCATCAGAATTTAAAGCGGCAATGAATTCTCCCTTAGCCTCGTCAAGGCACTTTCTCTTTGCTACACATGCTCCTCGATTGTTTTCGAAACAAAACAGTTTTATTCTTGGGTCAGTTAATTTTTTAATTTCTGTTACTGTTCCGTCAGTGGATCCATCATCGGTTATTACAATTTCAAAATCCTGATAAGTCTGGTCTAAAATACTTTGTATTGTCTCCGCAACGTATTTTTCGTGATTATATGACGCAATGACTACGCTAACTTTGGGCATATACATACCTATCATTATCTTTATTATCTGAAATTCTTTAATATGTCACAAATTTGTTCTACATCGTGTGTGGAAAGCTCGCCATACAGGGGCATACATAGAACCTCTTTTGCGACTTTCTGAGCAATAGGTAGATTGGAGGGTGCTGCTGATGGTATATGGCGGTAGCATGGGTAATCGCTGCAAAGGGGGAAAAAGTATTTTCTGGTAAAAACGTTATATTCTTTAAATTTCTCGTAAAGGAAATCACGTGAACACCTGAAAGTCTTGCTATCTACCCGAATTACAAAATACTGATAATTGCTTTTGACGCCAGGTATATCATTCAAATATGTAATACCTTGAACATCTTTTAGCAAGTTTCTATAAGCATCAGCAAGTATCTTTCGTTTGTTTATTTCTGTATCGAGATATTTTAGATTTACAAGTCCTAAAACCGCTTGAATTTCGTTCATTTTACCGTTAATTCCGGGCATTACAACTTCTTCTTCATTCTTAATGCCAAAGTTTCTTAAAAAATCTATTCTTTCTTTTAGATTTCTATCTCTGAAAACGAGAGCACCTCCTTCAGCGGTGTTAAAGACCTTGGTTGCGTGAAAGCTCATCATCGAAATATCGCCAAAGTTACCTATACCAATACCGTCAACTTCGACTCCAAATACATGTGCGGCGTCGTAAATAACTTTTAACCCGTAACGGTCGGCTATGGTTTGAATTCCCACGACATCACAGGGTATTCCGAAAACATGAACAGCCAATATGGCGGTTGTTTGAGGAGTGATTAATGATTCCATCTTATTAGCGTCTATATTCATCGTGACAGGATCAATATCACAAAATATAGGTTTTATATTATTCCAGGCTAACACATGTGGTGTTGCGGGAAAGGTGAATGGCGTGGTGATAACTTCCCCCGAAAGACGAAGACTTTGACATGCAACTATAAGAGCAGTTGTGCCATTATTAAACAAAGAAAGATAAGGAACATTTAATTTTAATCGCAATGCCTCCTCGAGAGCCGCATGCTGAGGCCCATTGTTTGTTAGCCAACCAGAAGCCCAAACTTCTTTAAGTTTCTCATTCAACTCTTTGAGGTCGGGCAAAAGTGGGCGAGCTATATATATTGGCTTATCAAATGGTTTAACACTCGTTATGATTCTATTAGCTATTTTTCTCGAGGTATTTGGCATAGTTCTTCAATACTCCTTCTCTGTTTCTTTCACTTATTTTTCTGTTGCCGATATAAACTCCCCAAGGTTCTATGTCACGCCTAACTACTGAACAAGCACCAACCGCTGCCCCTTCACCTATTTTAACACCAGGTAAGACAACGCTATTTGCCCCAATAATACAAAACTTACCTATAGAGATGGGGCTTCTATTAACATTTCTGTATTCTTCGTCAACCGTAGGATTTCCGAAACCCCAATCTTTATAGTCGTCTGTACCCGTTAAAATTCGACAACCGTGGGATATTGCCGAAAAATCCTCCATGCTAAACTCTTCACCACCCGTTATTGTAGTAAAGCAACTAATGTGGACACAGTTGCCAATCTTCATGGATTTCTTCGCATAAATAAAAACAAAATCATCAATGATTATGTTTTTGCCAAACTCAATATTCTCTATTCCTATTATTTTTGTGTATTCAAACGTTGTGACACCTGCAATATTGTATTTTCCCATAATCTATATCCTTACTCAAACCGACCGATTTTGAGCCGAAGAATATGGTAAGTTGTCCAATAACAACAACATAACACGACTTGTCATTCCCGCGAAAGCGGGAATCCACTACATCCGTTACATTCCTGGATCCCTGCTTTCGCAGGGATGACAGCGCGAATCGGTCAGTTTGAGATCCTTAAATTCCTTATTTTACGGCCTCAAAAATCAGTTTAGAATCTTTTCGGGTTTCTCGGTTTGCTAATTCAGTGTATTTACTTTCGTTCCATTTCTGACGATAATTTTTCTCAAAACCTGCTTGCTTCAATCGACGTTCGAGTTCTTCCGCGTTGTATGAATACTGGTGTCCCCATTCCCTAAAACATATGTTTAACATCTCGGCTCGTGTTTGTATCCACTGGCAGTTGTATGTTTCGATCCAGTCTTGGTTTTTCCAGGATGGAGATATATATTTCTCGATGAGATAATCTAGGTCAGGTGTGGCGATTCTCAGAACTCCTTCCGGCTTTAATACTCTGTAAAAATCATTCATAATTTTGACACCTCCTTCAACCGTAATGTGTTCGATGAAGTGTTCATTGTAAATAAAATCTACGGAATTATCCTTATAGGGCAAACGCTTCCTTGCATCATGTTTTTTATCCGCTTTCTCTGAGTCCTTATCGATGTTTACCCAACCATCAAAGTACACATCCCCACAACCAATATGCAGATTCATCGCCTCTTCAGTCTTTTCATTTAGCCAAAACCTCAACATTTTTTCTCCTTCATCAAACTTTTTACAGAAGTTACCCGTGCCAATACTTGTTCCTTATGCATAAGTGATGTGATGTTCGCCAAGTATGGTTATTATTTTTTCTTTGCTCTGTTTTATAGATCGAGCTATTTCTGTCGCTACTGCAAAATCCTGAGAAGTTGAAGATATCCCAATAATATCAAATTCTTCAAGACCTTCTAAGTTTTCCAGGAAATACATTTCCACAGAAACTTCCAGATACTTCTCAAGATAAGTCTTTAAATATCCAAATGCTAAAGGTTTGAACCAGTTTACATCGATCTTGTTCTTTGCTTGAATAAAACCAATTTTTAGCTGCTTGGTCATCTAAAACCCTTTTTTAACAAATTGTCAAGAACTCACTTTTTCTTGACTTTTATACATAGTCAAAACATCAAGGGGGCGTCCTTCAGCAATCGCTTTACCTTCTTCCAATAGAACAATTCTGTCACAAAATTTTTCAACAGCCTCCAAATCGTGACTGACAAATACAATTGTTCTGCCATCTTTTTTGAAGCTCGCAAAACAATCGTAGCACTTCCGCTGAAAATCAATGTCGCCGACGGCTAACACCTCATCTACCAGCAGTATTGAGCTTTCTATTGCTACCGTTATTGAAAAGCCCAGCCTTACCTGCATGCCGGAGGACAGGTTCTTGAGCTTTGCATCAACAAACCTCTCCAACCCGGAGAAATCGATTATCCGGTCGTACTTTTCTATGATTTCCTGTCGAGACATTCCAAGAAGAGCACCATAAAGAAAAACATTGTCTTTGACAGTTAACTCCCACTGAAAACCCACTCCCAGCTCCAGGAATGGCGCGACGTTTCCGTTTACAGATACTGTTCCCGACGTTGGCTCAAGAACTTGAGCTATGAGCTTTAACAGAGTTGATTTGCCTGAGCCGTTTTTACCTACTATCCCCAGAAACTCGCAGGGTTCGACTTTCAGATTGATGTCGCGTAAAGCATAGAACTTTTCGTAAGTATGCTTCTGAAAAATACGTGTAAAGTGCTGACGCAATGTTGTTTTCCTGTCATGGGGTAAGCGGAATATTTTGTTGACATGTTCAAGAGCTATCATAGATCCTCCGCAAAGCTGCGCGATAATTTGTTAAATAGTCCTAACCCTATAACAAAGAAACAAACCGCAAAAGAGATTATAATAATGTGACTTTTAAAAGCCATGAACCCACCTGTTGGTCCGATCAGGGCTTGTCTACAACCTTGAATAATCCGTGCGGCGGGATTTAAAAATATCAGCGAATGATACTTTTCCGAAACAATTGAAATGGGATATACGATCGGCGTAATCCAAAAGCCAAGCTGCACAAAAACTTCCCATATATGATGAACATCCCTGAATTTAGGGAATAATGCACATAAGAAAAGCGCCAGCCCTACGACAAGCACATAAAGCTCCAGTAGATAAAGAGGCAACATAAATATGCTAATTGAGAATTGGGCGCCTGATATAACGAAGAAAATAAAAAAGACAACTATATTCAGCGATAGAGTAAGCAGTGCGGTCAGAGAACATGCTATTACAATGACCCAACGAGGAAAATATATCTTCTTTAGTATCGGTGCTCTGCCTTCCAAAAAAAGCATGCTGCTTAGCGTAACTTCGGACAGGAAGTTCCAGAGAATAATCCCTAACAGAAGATACAATTTATAGTTTTCGACATCCCATCTTACAAATACTGAAAATACAAGGTACAAGGTGCCGAACATCAGTAATGGTTTTAACAGGCTCCAAAAATATCCTAAGGCAGAGTTGTCATATTTCAACTTGAAATCCATTATAGCCATCACTAATGTCAGGTAGACATAATTCTTTCTACCTAAAGAAATGTCTTGTTTACAGGTTTTTGTATATAATGGCATCGACTCCTCTTTTCTTTTTATTAACGTATTTGTATTCTACTTTGCCCGACGGCTCCTTCCGAAATTTGACACGGGCTCATAAACTTCATAATTATACATACTGACATTTCCTATTTAAACGCTTTAAAAACCCTAATACACCATTTCTGAATCAATAATTCAATCAAAATCCTCTCGAAATTTTAAGTTTCGCCATGCTATTTGTTTGGTCATTGGGCTTAAGAGGGGATGGTTGGACTTAAAGCTAAAAGATATTTGGCTTTACAGAGACTTGGTATTTCATTTTGTGAGGCGAGATTTCGTTGCTTTTTACAAACAGACTATTTTAGGGCCGTTATGGTATATTATTCAGTCTCTATTGACGACGGTGACTAACGTCAATTATAAATTCCCTCTGACGACAATTATTTCTACCGTTCTTTGGTAACATCCTTCTTAATAGCGTAAGCCCCTCTGGGATGCCCCCCTATGCACTCCTATATAAAAAAGTGGTTGGGCTTTAGCAACGATCGAGTGAATCATATATTCTTTTGTAAGCCGACAGCAGCGAAGCTGTAATTTTGCAATCCCGGTAGGCCCAATGGAACAGGATTTTTTGCTGCTGCTGCGTCAGATTGTTTGGGGCGTAGGGCTTGCGAATATACTGGTTAACGCAGCAGGGCGGGTAACCGAAAAGGAATCCCTCGAACCGCTGAGTCCCGGCTGATTTGTCTACTGGAGTATTTCCGAAGGCCTGTTCGTACAATTGAATGTACACAGGCGTTCGGCTGAAGATAGTCTCGATGACTTTCTTGCCGGTCTTGACGGTTCGCCGAACTTGCTTTGTCAGCAAACTTATCCGCCGCAATAATTTCAAATCGCCCTCGGCCAAGTCTTTTTCCCATCGGCTCAGGGGCTTTAATCCTTCACGCGTTAGCATGGCCAGATATGCCAATTCGAAATCGATTTCTTTCAGGGCACAGAGATATCCTTGAAATTCAGGTGTCTCGGGATGCGGATCGCCGTTGCAGCACTGATTGCTCATCTTATTCGTCCTGGTTCGAGTTGATGTTTTGCAGCCATTGCTCTGTAAAAATAGCGAAGTCGTCAGAATCGACCTGGCAGTCTCTGTTCAAATCCGCCGGCCGATATATAGTCCCCAAATCGCCGCATTGACGGGGCATTTCCAGAATCTTTACCAAAAGAGCCAAATCAGTCCTGCCTTTTCCGTGAACATCGCCGGCAAAGCTGAACGAGCCGTGCTCCATATAATGCAGCGACAGCACCGGAACATCGATAGAAAGGCCGAGCCTGAGGTTTGTAATCTCCCAGTAACCCATATTGACCGTTGTGCCGCATGTATCGCAATTCTCAAGTCCCCGCTGCAGATAGTTTACCTTATATATTGCATTTACTTCAGGGCCGTTCGGGTCGAAAACCGGCAGGGAGTCAACTGCCTCCGCACATTGCCTGGCAAGCTCGATTCCATCGGGGGTAAGGTCATCGTCCTGGTCGGTGTCATACAGATTATAGCCCCCGGCCAGCTCTTCGGCATCTGTCAGCATATCTCCATCCAGATCGCCTTCGACGGCCAACTGATGCTCGTTCAATTCTTCAGGATACCGCAGTTCGAGGGTTCTCAGTAATCGTGCAATATCGACCCTGCCGCTGTGAAAGTCGCCGAAGCAATCGAACGAGCCGTGTTCCATATAATGCAATGCCAGTTCGGGCAGGAACGCTCCTTCTAAAGGATCGTTGGGATCGGGATACGACAAACCGAGATTCGGATTGACGACTCCAACGCCGCCCATATTGACCTCCTGGCCGCAAATGTCGCATCGTTCAATGCCGAATAGTGCGTGCTGTATTTTATAGGTCTGGTTCGGTATCGGCATCGCAGTATCGGGGTAATAGGCCGGCAGCTCATTTATCACGGTAGCGCAGTGCTGGGCCAGATCCACGCCGTCCGCGACCTGGTTGCGGTTCTGGTCGGTAGTGAAGGGACGATACCCTATTGCGGTTTCTTCAGCGTCGGCGAGCAAATCCGCATCCGCATCCCGGCTGATCGGCTGTTGGTGTGTGACCGGCTTATCTTTGGCAAGAGCCTTGTTCAGGCCTGCGCCCGCCCCAAGAGTGATTGCCGCCGCGGTGCCGGCCGCGATGGCCCGTTTTCGGAACTTATTGCGTTTGGCGGCTTGTCTCTGGTAAGCTCTTCGTAATCTCTTCATTTTTTTTCCTCCAAATTAAAGCCCGCTGCTACAGAGCAGAATATCCTTATTATCGGTAAAAATTATACCAGAGAAAAGAATTTCGTCCAGAAATATCATGCTGGAATAGCTCCCGGCAAATTGGCTTTGTTTGGCTTTGTTTTTCGCTATCAAAAATCGCCAAAAATCGCCAAAACACACATAAATCTCTAATAATATTGAACTTGCGCCGTATTACCCATTTTAACATTGGCTTTGTTTTTTCAAACAGCCTTGCCGAAAAAGCACCGGATTTACTATTTTTTATTGACTATTGCCTATTTTAACATTCGATACACACAAAATGCTGTAAGCTCTTAAATATTCTCCATTTACCATTCTACATTCTTAATTCATAATTCTAAATTCTATTCGTTATCTATTCTACGAATCATTTCACGAAAAAGCGGGCAAATTCTTCAAAAATCTCCGTGAGACGGCATCCATTATTCGTATTGCGTACTGGGTATGGCGTACGGCGTAAGAACATCCAGACATGTAGGATGGCGCAGCTTCGCTGCCCATGCTGATTCTCAGAGGAAAAGTAAATATTCAATCGTCAATCGTAAATCTATTCGGCTTCCCACCAAAGTCTCGGATAGTCCTGACCTTCGAGAATCCACCAGATATCTTCGCTGCCGTTGGCCGTCTCGTCCACGAAGTCCCAGCCGGCTTCGAGGAATGTGCCGGACATTTGCATCTCTGTAGTTGTTTTGCCAAGGACACCCGTAGGATCAGGCTCAAGATTGCCAACTCCATCCAAAAATCCGGAACTCTGTGTGTCCCAGAAACTGATAAAGATTTCTCCCCAGCTATCATGAGCATAACCGACATTTGCTCCCAGAATTCCGCCTGTTTCTATTTCACCGCTGACCGTGCCGGCAGAATAACTGCCTGTGATTGTACCTGAACTTGCACCTGCTAAACCACCCACGTGTTCTTCTCCACTAACATTGGACTTACTGTAACAAGAAGTTATGATGTGCTGATTATACCCCACAAGCCCCCCCACGTTTGATCGACCGTTTACAGTATTCGATGACCAGGATGTTATGATTGGGCCATTGTTAATTCCGACCAAACCGCCGGCATTGAATGGGCTCTCGATACTGCTATCGGCTGAATAGCATGAAATGATTGCCCCTTTATTGCGGCCTACCAGAGCACCACACATATTCTGGCTGGATATGGTCGCATTGACAATGCCAAGGTTCATTAGCAGGCCATACCCGGCATTTGACTGTTCGACAGCACCGAATATACCTACCGAGTACTCTTCCCTGGCGTGGTAGCTGAAATGTGAAATCGTGTGCCCGTTTCCGTTGAAAACGCCTGTAAATGGGATTGGGCGCGTGCCGATAGGCATCAATAGATTTAGATTCACAGAGCTAAGATCAATATCATTGGTCAGAACATAATGCTTGTCAAAATCCTGTTGAAAATATGCCAGATTAGCGAAGTCCTGCGCTGTGCGTATCTCGTAAGGAGTGTTCGGATCACCGGTGCCGCTGCTATAACGAGGCTCCGGATCGATTATGGGCCGGCCAGGTGTCTGCTCCCAGATCAATCGTGGATAGTCCTGGCCATCTTCGATGGTCCATACACCTGGGTAGCCCCAGCCGCGAAAGGTCTTTGCCCTCATCATTTCACTGGTCGGACGACCCATTCCTGTGCTGCTTGAGGGTATGCCGCTTGCCTCGACATCCCAGTAACAATTGTACGCCCTTTCGCTGCTGCCTCCAATCAAACCCCCGACATGATTAGGGCCAACCACGGGACCGACCGAATAGCAGTAGGCGATCTGGACTCCAAAACTTGCTCCAGCCAATCCCCCGATGTAGTCGCTTCTGCCTGCAATTACACAGGTTGAATAGCTCGATTCGATACTACCGTAGTTATCGCCTACCAAACCACCTACCCTATCGGCGCCACTTATTCCACCTTCCGCACGGCTTGCGCGTAAGATCCCCAGATGGTTTTGACGTCCCACCAATCCTCCAACCGAATCCCCTCCAGTGACTTCGCCGTCGAAACTGCAGGATGTCACGTCAGCAAAATTGCGTCCCACAAGACCGCCGACCGCCCAACTACCATCGACCACACCTGTGAAATAAGTTCCTCCGATTGTGCCCCAATTACTCCCTGCCAGTCCACCCACATGCGAAGCTCCACTGCAGATTCCATGAACGCTGCATGAGGCAATAGTGCCCCGGTTGTTTCCCGTCAGTATTCCCACGAATTGGCAGCCAGTGACAGTAGCATTGACAATATTCAGGTTTACAACACGGCCGCTCGTTTTATTGGCATCGGTGACATTCGGTCCCACGCTTCCGAAGACGCCTGCATAGCTTTGGCTGTCAAATATGTAATTAAAATTGTAGATCGTGTGGTTGTCACCATCGAAAACTCCACAGAATGGAAACGCATTATTCCCAATAGGCAAAATCAAATTTGGGTCGATAACAGACAAGTCAATATCCTGCATCAGGATGAAGTGCTTGTCGAAATCAGCGCTGCGGTAAGCAATTTCGATGAATTCCTCAGCAGTAAGTATCCGATACGGATCATCTATCTCTCCGGTGCCACTGCTGTATGCGTCTCGGGAATCAACAATTAACTCTCCTTGTATGTCCTCCCAGTTCAGGCGCGGATAGTCACTCCCATCATCGATGGTCCAGTGCCCCTGTGAGCCCCAGCCCTGGAACGTTGACACCTCCTGCATCTGTATAGTTGTTTTTGCTTGACCGGGAGCACTGGTCGTTATCCCGCTACTGTTCACATCCCAAAAGCTCAGGAAGCACGATCCCATATTGATCCCTACGAGCCCTCCAATACTGTCGTCACCTGTAACTTCTCCAGTAGAATAGCTGGTGACAACTGTATCTTCATTGAGTCCGACAAGGCCGCCTGCGATCTTAGTTGCTTTTATACGACCCATGGCATAACAAGATTCCACAACACCACTGCCATACCAGTCTCCATTTGAACCAACCAATCCCCCGATCCTGTATTTGCCAATAACCTCGGCAACACTGAAACAGGCCCGGACCAATCCTTTTCCATTATAGCCATTTCCACCGATCAATCCTCCGATGCACTCATATCCTGATATACTTCCACTTGTCGAACAAGCCGAGACTACTCCTCTATTCACACCTGCCAGTCCCCCGACAAAACCACCCCCATTAATGTTGACATCTACTATCTGGAGGTTCTTTACAATCCCTCGAAGATCATTATATTGCTCAGGATAGTCGTATTCATAGTATATTTCCATTTCCCCGATAGCGCCAAAAACTCCCACATGAACTTCTAGCGTCTGTTCTGGAACCACCGGTTTCGGCGTGGGCGGTGGGTGGGGATAACGACTAAGTGGTTCATTTACATCTTCTGAGTTTTGCTCTTCTGCGGGAGGTATTATTCCATATACGAAATTGTGAATGATATTGTGATTCCCATCGAAGAGACCCACAAAAGGATTACCCTGCGTCCCGATAGGCTTCACCAAATTGGGATCGACATCGTTCATATCGATGTCAGACATCAACACAAAGTGCTTATCAAAATCTTTTAGATACCAAGCGATATTACTGAACTGCTCGGCGGTCCATATCTCGTACGGATCGTCAGGTTCTCCTGTCCCCCCGCCATAGCGATTCGTTTCATCAACAATAGGCTCACCGGCTGCGCCTTCCCACGCCAAACGCGGATAGTCCAACCCGGCATCCAGGATCCATGCACCGTCGTGTCCCCATCCCCGAAACGTTTCCGGTTCCATCATTTCCTGCGTCGTTTTTGGTTGTCCCGAAGCGCTACTACCTTTGCCCGAGGCCTCCCAGTCCCAGTAGCTGGAAAAGGCCGTCGTTTTAGTCAAACCCGTTAGACCTCCGGTTCGTGAAAACCTTGAAAGGCTTGCCGTTACTTTTACAGCGGCATAGCTGGTAGTTATAGTACCATAGTCATAGCCAATTAGCCCTCCAACAAAACTGCTGCCGCTGACTGTAGCCCATGAATAACACGAAACGACCGGACCCTGATTGATCCCAAGCAATCCTCCCACATCATCATCTCCCGTGACCTGACCGGTCGTGTAGCATTGAACGATCCTTCCATCGTTCTTGCCTAATAGCCCTCCGGCCCGAAAGTAACCATTGACCTCTACATCAGCGTGCGAGTACCTGACGGCACCTGTGTTTTCCCCACCAATTCCGCCTGTTATATTAGAGCCTTCAAGCACACCTGTGACATGGCAGTTTTCGATCAAACCCTCGTTCATCCCGACAATTACACCAGCCCGGAGTGAACCTGTGATTGTGGCATTCTCAACGTGTAGATTCAGTACACTCCCGTCTTTACCAATATAACCAAACAGTCCTATATGTTCCCCGTTTGGATCTTCGATCACTAAATTGGACAGGACGTGCCCTTGCCCGTCGAATACACCAACAAATGCAGGACTCCCATGGCTGAAATTGTCCGTATCGATATCAGGTGCAATTATAGCCTTGGTAAACACCTGCCCACCCGGCAGGTTTGGATCGAGGTCGATGTCATCGATAAGGACGAAATGTTTGTCCAGCAAATCCGGATTTGAACCGATGGAAGTCAAATGAGCAGCCGTAGCGATCTGGTATGGATCATTGGGCTCCCCCGTGCCGCCGCTATATTTGGCATAGGCCGGAAGGCTAAATAGGCAGACGGCGAGGAATACAAGTAATGAGGATGCCGGCTTATTGCTTTTTCTGCGAAGAAAGAACAACTTGGATGCTTTTCTCGATTCGAACATTTTTGCTCTCCCTAAACAAAACTTTTTCCGTTTCGATAGTCTCAATTTTATCACTTGCCGGACTTGCGGTCAAGATTTTTATGCCGGGAGTGTATAAAAACAGGCCGGGTTGTATCAAGCCCGGCCTGTTTGATATATTTAAAGTCACACTTACAAGCTCAATTAGCCGTCATTGTTTGCTTCTAATGCTCGAAATTCCTGCTTCGACACCGTTTTTCTTTCAAAGAAATAAAGTTATGCACAACTCAAATTCACGACCGGTCGCATATCTGTAATTATAGAGGTGATCTATGAAACTTCGTTTACTAAAAAAAAATAATACCGGCAGTAAATTGGAAAATTTCATATTTTTTTTGCTTTGGATTAGCCAACGTCGAAGATGATTTTATTGGACACTCGGAGAGGTGATTATTGCTGTCTTATAGCTTACTCTATATATGGTAGTCGAAGCAAAGGTGTCACCGCTATATGGTGGTTTGGGTTATGGGGCGTTAATTTGGTTATGGTAAGGGAAGCTAAAGAAAAATTGTTTGCTCTGTCGATATTGCGTAGGTTGCCAAGGATTTTTACAAGTTTTGAAGGGTGTGTGTGTATGAGTAAAAGGGAGTTGATCGATTACATCTGTAAAATTAACAGAACCGCCAAACCGGAATTTCTCGCTAGTTTTTCGGAAGAAGAGCTGAATGATTATCTTGAGCATCTTATGGAGTTGGATTTGGAAGAATTGGTCGTCTGCAGCTAAGGACGTGCCGAACCGCTCTAAATAAGCTCGAACCTGAAAACTCGCAGCTACATTTTGCCGGTCATTCTTCTTATTCTATCAGGTCTGAGCCCATCAAAAATAAACCCACGAAGCGTGTTTGTTTATAGTATCGAGGGTATGGATCGTCAAATGTCCCCCCAAATTCAGTTTTTCGATGTTTGCCGGACAGCTTGATTGGGTTGTTACTCGTCGAGTTCGTCGCCGACAACGGATCTGCTGATATCGCTAAGCCCGCGTCTTCCGGGACGAGCTTGCTGCTGTTGCGGCCGGCTCTGAGTTCTGGGAGGTTCTTGGGTGTTAGTGTTGCTCTGGGGGGCGGAAGGCGAGTAGCTAAAAGGTACGACCTCCGGAGCCTGGTCGGCTGTTACGATTGCTCCTGTGGGTATCTCGACAATACTGTTGAGTTTGAACTCGACCAGCGCCGGCTCATAACCACTTTGCACGCAAAAAACAAAGTCGATGAATCTGACATTGCCCTCGATGTTTTTGGATTCAAGTTTTATCTCGGGGCTTATCTGTATTTGGTCTTTTGTTTTAAGGTATCCGATGGGATAGGCATTTACCGCTTCACCGGTTTTTCGCGTACATATTAATCTTAGCTGGGAAGGTGTAAATACGCCGGCGTCGATTATTGCTTCTCGTTTTATCGCCCTTTTCTTTATTCCCACGCGCACGATTGTAGGGTTATAAGCTTGGTTCGTCGAGATGGGCAAAGCTACTGACTTGCCCCCCGGCTCGTACGCAACCTTGCCGCCTCGTGTCCTCAGTTCCGAGACGAAGTCGTCTACTTGTTTTTTCACAGCTTGGGAGGCCGGCCAGACACCCGGCTTTGGCACTTCTATCGCTGGATAGACGCCGCTGATGCCTGATGCATCGCCGAGAAACCTGTTAAGGAAAAGCTGGTCCAGATAGCTGGGGTGGAGAGTTCTAAAGCTGTTTTTGCCGCTTAGACTGCCGTTACTGATGATACCGAACAGACCGGTGGCAAAACCGTCGGCGTTAAGCAGGGATCCGCTGGGATTATCGGTGTCCAGCCTCGCCGGGTCAAAACGCTCGTAGGGATAGGAAAGGGGCAGCGGTGCCATTTGTAGAGCTGTTAGCAGAAGCCCGGATACTATGAAGCCCAGGATAATTCCGCAGACTATCCGTCCGATGAGCTCGGGCATAAATCCTAAATCAACCGGGTGGCGGGCTAAAAAAGTAGCGGCTGTTTGAAGCAGGCCGAAGGTCACGATAAACAGCAGCGAAAAACAGAGAGTTTGCGCCCAGGGGACAAGAGAGAGCATACTGCCGTCATTGCCGCGGCGGATAATGAAATTTGCCAATACTTCAAAATAGCCGAACGCAACAACGCTCGAAATAATCGCTATAATTATCATGGCAAATGCCTTGACAAATGTCCCTTTTAAATACATCAAAGCACCACAACCCAGAATTATCAAAACTACAGCTAAGCTGGCCATAAACAATGTCTCCGGTTTTTCAGGATTCGTGATTCGCTTCACGAACCGTGTATTACTAACGATTATTTTGAGCTGCTTTTTTCGTTTTTGATGTTGAAAGCACTCTAATCATTTCGTTTATCGCTACCTTCCCGGTAATTACTTTTCTGAGTGTCTGTTCCTGTAGATAGAGCATTTTGGCACGTCTGAACTGCGTGCCGATCTCCGGCAGCGATTTTGATTGTTTTATAACTTTTCTTAAATCGTCGTTCATCGTGATGATTTCAAACACAGCCGTTCTGCCGAAATAGCCCGTCCCCTGGCAGTGTTCGCAGGGTGAAGGTTTGCCGTGCTTGTCGTATTGCACTTTTCCGGTACGATACAGCACTTTTGTTTTATCCGCGGTGATATTGAATTTTTTAAACAGTTCTTTATCCGGTGCATAGGCTTGCTTGCACTCATCACAAAGTATTCGAATCAGCCGTTGATTGCTTATACCCAGAAGGGTATCTGCGACGACACTTTTATTGCTGACATATTTTAGCCATTTACCCAGCGCCTGTATCACGCTGTCTGCTTTGATCGTAACATATACGAGCTTTCCATCTCTGGCGGCGGCACAGGCTATCTGGGCTGTTTCGGCATCTTCACAATCGGAGACACCGATTATATCAGGTCCCATTCTTACAACGGTCTGGAGCTTTTTGGCAAATGTAGTTGTGCCGGTGTCGGTCAGATTGAAGATGTTTTGAGTTATGTTGGGCATCTGGGCGGGAGCCTGTCTTTCAAGCGTGTTTATGCTGTTAATGAAGGCATCGTGATTTCGAAGAAGTGCGTAAAGAGAGGTTGTTATGCCGTTTTTACGCGGCCCGCTTATAATAAATACGCCCTGTTTTATCTCACGAAACTTATTGAACTTTGCTTCCTGTTCGGGCATTAAGCCGATCTCGGTTAGCCTTGCCATGCCCTCTTGTGTTACTGGTTTTAGTCTGACCTGTTCTCCGGCAGTTGATCCGGCAGTCGTTACTTCCCACGGGATATCATCTTTCTTCCGGCGGATTTTGAACTTTCCTTTTTGCGGTTTTCGCTTTTCTTTGGTGTCCAAATCGGCAAGTTCCTTGACGAAACGGATGAAATATCTCATTTGCTCTCTGGTTATGCTCGGCTGTTTTAGCGATGTACCATCAACGTTGTAGGCTACCTGGTAATCTTGTGCCGTTGGGGAGAATACAATGCTGCTTGCCCTTCGCCACATAGCATCACTCAGAATTTCATAAGCTGTCTTGTATCCGAAAAAGTCCGGCGTTCTGGGTTCGGGCACTGGAACTTGATTTTTATTTGACGTTATAAAAGAGAAGCTTTTAAGGGCCTCAAGTTTCTTTTCTTTACTGACGAGCAGGTTTTTGATGTGATCAATTGTCAGGACTTTATCAAAATCCAGGACTCTCGCATTGCGGTGCTTGACGTAAGCCAGAGATAACGCTCCGACAGCAATCAGATAGAACAGCATCCCAACGATAAATATCGGTACGAGCAGCCAGATTATTGCCCCTGCCGCTCCTGCTCCCAGAATGATACCTGTCCAGAAGACATTATTTGTTTCTACTGTTTTAGAGTCGTAGTGCACCCAGCCAACCAGAGGCAGCCAGGCAAAAAAGATAATTAAATAGCCAATGAGTTTGATTATGGAAATATAGCCGCCATATTCGATGGAGGCTGATAATAAATCCAGCATAAGATGCTCCGTAAAAATCTCACAAAATGCCGCTGGCAGTGGTTCTGATCCCCTTTAGTGCCATTTTTAATTCATCTGTATTTGGTGCATATTTTAATGCTTCCTTCGGATCGATGAGTCCTTTTTCCACCAAATCACAAAGGTGATATGTAAGATCCTGCATGCCTTCGTTCTGCGAGCTTCGTATCACGTTGGGCAAATCGCCCTCGCGACCCTCGGCAATTAGTCTCCTGGCGGCAGCGTTTGTAATTAGAATCTCCACAGCGGGTATTCTGTCAGTACCTTCAGTGATGCACGGCAGCAATACCTGACTGATAATTGCTCTGATAGCCAGGCTTAAGGTCTGCCTTATAAGGTCACGTTCGTTTTGGGCGAACAGGTCCAAAAGCCGGTGAACGGCCTGAGACGCATTTGCCGAGTGTAACGTTCCGAAGACAAGGTGCCCGGTTTCCGCTGCTCTCATTCCCGCAGTGACGGTTTTGGCGTCCCGCATCTCGCCAACGAAGACAACATCGGGGTCTTGTCGCATTAGATATGTCAGAGCTTCCTCGAAATCATTGGTATCGAGCCCGATTTCCCTTTGCGAGACTATTGCTTTTCGGTCCTTAAAAAGATACTCGATTGGGTCCTCGATGGTAATGATGTGGCAGGAGCGAGTGCGGTTTATGTAGTCTATCATCGATGCTATTGTTGTTGTCTTGCCGCAGCCGGTAGGGCCTACGACAAGAACCAGTCCCTGTCTGCTATTGCATACCGTTTCCAGTGACTGCGGCAGGTGCAGATCTTCGAACGGCGGGATGAATGTGTTGACACGCCGGGCCGCCAGGCTGATTAGACCTCGCTGGCGAAACACATTCGTTCGGAAACGATGCTCGCCGTCAACTTCATGAGCGAAGTCCAGTGTCCCGTGCTCCATGAAAAATTCCTTCTGGACCGGGCTAAGCAGCTCGAATACCAATTCTTCCATCTTCTCGGGGGTAATTACATCGCCGGTCGTTTTCTTCAATTCCCCAAAGAGACGCAGTTTCGGTGTCTGCCCCACCTTCAGGTGTAGATCGCTGGCACGGGTTTTGATGGCAGCCCTGAAAAACCTGTTCAGCTTAGGCTCATGCTCAAGGGGTGTTCGAGTATCAATAGGTTGTTCTATCCCCATATTTAAATTAACTCCAATGCTTATTAACCAACTCTTTCAGTCACGACCAACCTGATTATAGGTCGTTAAACAGAAGAGCATTAATCACATCATGAGATTTGTAAAGACAAACCTTATATGTATATATTATAAGATTTTGCCCATGTTGTCAAGCTTGATGCTTCCACAATACTTATTTTTCACAGAAATAGCAAGGTAAATTTTACCAGTTTTAACCTCCCAGCGTTTGATAAACCTCCAAATCGGGGCTAATAACAAATCGACTTTAGCGATTTGTACCTGCTTGCCGATATAGAAAAGGGTGTATTTATGGAGTCAGACAAACGGATATTGACGGGTAGAGAAAAGGATGAAGCGGCAATAAGGCTTCTTGCGAAGCTGAAAGAGCAGTTGCGTTCGTCTGATGCATCGAACAGACGCAGAGCCGCTTTCAACTTATCCTGGATGCAGGAAGACGGTCTGGAAATCTTAAAAGAAGCTTTGGCCGGCAGCGACCATATAACCACTAAAAATGCCGCAGCTTATGGGCTGAGAAAAATGGGCGGTAGAATGAAGAAGCTGGCTCTTGAAGTGCTCAACCAGGGGCTCAAACATCATGACAGTTCCACCAGGCAGGTTAGCAGAAGCGCCCTGGAACTGTTGGGACAGAAGGTTCCCGGCGGGTCTGTGCCGCAAAAACGGGCAACAAAAAGAACGAGAATCCGGGAAATCTCGAATGAGAGCAGGCCAAGGTTGAGAATCGATACGAGGCGAGGGATCGGCACGAGACGATCACGCTGAGGCGAGCCTGAAAAGGATAGGACCCTCTCTCGTGAAATCCCGGGACAAGTCAAAGCTCACAACACTATTTCCCGCCTGCAATCATGAAGCCAGCATCAGAGTCAGGGACATATAGATTGCCACGCTTATCGAGTCGTTTGCGGTTGTAACCAGAGGACCGGAGCTTATCGCCGGGTCTATGCCGACCCGGCGGAACAAAAACGGCAGAAATAAACCAAGCGTTGTCGCGACCATGATGGCCGAGAACATCGCTGTGCTGAATCCAAAGACAAGCCTTGTCACTTCGATGCCATTTTCCAGGCCTTTTGTATGGAGCAGTATTGTGCAGACAATGCCCCCGAACAGGCCGCAGCTCAGGGCGACCAGAAGCGCAATCCGCACTTCACGCGCAAAAACCTGGCCCAATCTCAGTGCCACAAGGTGACCGGTAGCCAGTCCGGAAACTACAATCGCGGAAGTCTGAAGGCCCGCATTGCCGCTTATAGCAGCAATCATCGGCACAAAAGCAAGCGCAGCCGTATAAATAAGTGACAGATTATCGATGTGAAATCTGTCGTGGAAAAACATCAGAACAAGGGCGGTTACGCCTGTGCCTATTAAGCAGGGCAAAAGCCAGGTCATTCTCACGCGGGCCGCATGGAATACCGATACGTTGTCCAGCTCTTCGGGATCGGTGCCGGCCATTGTGTATAAGTCTTCCGCGGCTTCCTCCTCGGCGACTTCGATGACACGGTCGGCAGTGATTCGACCGACGAGTCTGTGGCTCTTATTGAGAACAGGCACAACTATAAGATCGTTTTTGCTGAATATGTTTCTGACTTCTTCCTGGTCGGTGTTGACATTGACATAAATCGTATCTGGGTCTATTAGATCGCCGATTCTCGTTTTTTCGGGACGAGTCAGCAGAAACCGCAGACGAACATCCCCGAGAAATCGCCCGGTCTTGTTCACAACGTAAACGGAGTAGAAATCCTCGTCGATCTCTGCAGCGCGGATTTTACTGACGGCCTCGGTGACGGTGGCGTTCTCGGAAACACTGATTACGACAGGGTCCATAATCCCGCCGGCCGAGTCTTCGGAGTAGCTCATCAACTCCTTGATCTCAGCCGATTCGCTCGGCGATATGCTTTCGAGCAGTCCTGCCCTTTCTTCCTCGGACAGCTCGGAAAGGATGTCGGCGGCATCGTCCGGGTCAAGCTCGGAAACAAGGCTGATCAGTTCCTCATCTTTGAGCAGTTCGAACAATTCGGCTCTGGTCGCCTCATCTACCTTTTCCAGCACCTCGGCGGATATCGACTTGTCCATGACATCTAAGATAGCACGTCTTTCCTCGTTATCCACAAGTTCGACAATCTCGGCGATGTCACTGCTTCGCGGGTCGCTCAGCAGTTCGCGCAGGGCCTGCGTGTTCCCTGACTCAAGCAAACGCTCAATTTGTTCCAGCAATTGTTTCTGTTCGTCCGCCATTGAGATACCCATACTAACTAAAGCCGATAGTCAAATTCACCCGCCCGCGGGACAAAATAACTAAATTTCATCCGCCAGGCAACAATTTTATGTTTTCATCTGCTACTATTACCTTTTTTGCCTTCAGATTTTCCCTAACCGTGGCAATAGATATCCCGTCACCGCACCTTGAGTAGCCTGTGATTTTCACCAAAAGGTGTTCTAAAAGACTGTTGTCTGCTTCTAATATACGTTTCTTAAATGTTGAAAAGCTTGCCATAACGTCCAATATTTTATTGCTTCCAAAGCCATAATTTAGTAAAATGGCTTAATCATCAGGAGAATTACGAAAATGAAAAGGACAGCATGTCTCATCTTGGTTTTATTGGCCAACCTGCCAGGTCAGGCGTTGCCGGAAGAACCCGTCTACTTCGCCGACTCCAACCTAAAAGCTGCTGTCGAAGAAACACTTGGTATCTCTGATCCTATACCTACTGATATGTTAACCCTTTTTTACCTCGATGCTTCAACCAGAGGCATTGTTGATCTTACAGGCCTCGAGCACGCTACCAGTTTGTTAGAGCTGGGGCTTGCAAACAATGAAATCAATGATATTACCTCGCTGTCAGGATTAACGTCAATTTTATGGCTGGATCTGTCGTATAACCAGATAAGAGACATTTCTGAGCTATCAGAATTGACGAATATTGTCTTCTTGTTCTTGAATGATAATCAGATCAGTGACATTTCCGCACTATCGGAATTTTATTTTTTGCTCTTGTTGGATTTGCGGCATAATCCTTTAAATGAGGATGCTCACGAAATTTATATCCCCATTATTTATGACAATAATCTCGGGCTGCACCCATTCTGGTGGCCCATAGATTATGACCCACCCTTTATAAGTTACTACGAGCTAACGATTGAATCGACAGATGGTGGATCAGTGACCATACCTGGTGAGGGATTATTCTACTATTATGATCAGGAGAGTGTGGTAGCATTAAAGGCAACGCTTGAGCCAAACCACCACTTCGTGAACTGGACTGGCACCGCTGTGGATGCGGGCAAAGTAGCCGGTTCTAACTCTGCAGTGACCACCGTGCTCGTAGATGGCAATTATACTCTCCAGGCAAACTTCGCTCCCGGCAATAATCCACCTGCTTCACCCACACTTCGTTTGCCTGCTGATGGAGCTGATGTCATGACAACAACTACTTTTCAACTTTTTACCACGGATGCTGACGATGACCGATTAGAGTTTAAGATTGAGGTGCTACAAAGCAATCAGGTCGTAAGGAGCTTCGACCAGACACAAGATGTGACCAACTGGGATCAAATAGAGTACTCCAGCGGTGAAATGGCGACTTTCACCGTACACGAAAGCCAAGCCCTCGGAAATGGGACCTATCAATGGCGTGCGTATGCATATGATGGCAAGCAGTGGAGTTCGGATAGCGAAACATGGTCATTTAACGCAACGACGGAATTAGAACAAGTTGAAACTGAGCATTTCATTATCAAATTTACCTTAAGTCCTCTTATTCCTTGGCACGTTGGCGCGCTCACTTACGTAGATCAAGTCGCTGAATATATGGAAGATGCATATGAATTTTTTGTAGAGCAGAATCTATTCAAACCTGGATGGAGTACAGATTCTAACAAATACAAAGTCTGGATTGGGGGATCTTTTATTTACATTTGGAGTGTATGGGGTGAACTAAGAGCAGATGGCTTCGCCATCCGAGGCAGTCCCTTAGGAACATATATTACTGTATCGCACAACCTGCGACCTCACGACCTGAGAGTCACCTGTTTTCATGAGTATTTCCATGCTATCCAGCATGCTAATCACCGTTTTTTGAGCTTCGGCAGAAGACCTTATCAGCATGCTAAATATTGGATAATAGAAGGTAATGCAAAGGCTATGGAATATATTGCTCCAGGGTATCCAAATGATTTTGCTTCTGGGATAGAAACTACTGCTCCATCATCTTTCGAGGATTACCTGAAACATACCCATGAGTCCTTGAAAAATTTAAGCTATGATGCCACATTGTATTGGTATTTCTTGATGAGAAATACAAAAATCGAATTCGATGGAAATATGCAACGTGATGAAACAAACAACATAGAAAACATTGCAGTTATCGAAATGCTATGGGACAAACTACGTGAACTTGGCCTTAACGATTCTTGGGATGATGAAGTTGTTAAAGGGGCGCTCGCAGCTGCATTAGCGGATGCAGATCCTTCCCAATACGGGAATTTTGACGCCAGTTTCATTGCTTTTGCTAAGGCAAACTTAATAGCGATAACAAAACCAAGTAATTCCGAAGAACAGTTTTATCAACCGTCTGCTGCACTCTCCATTCAAACATATGGGAGGAATTCAACTACATTGGAGCCCGTTGAACTTAGATCGCCTCAAAATCCAATAGCCAGAAATGTAGAGAACTATGGAGTACGCTATTTTAAGATTACTGAGGCCGATGAAGGCAACCAACTTCAGATAATGTTTGAAGGTGATGAAAAATCGACTTTCTTCGTAAAAATATACCCTGCTGGCGATATCGGCAGGGAAGATACTATGAACAACTGGGACATCGTCACTTTACCTGAGAATGATGTCATAAACACAGTGGTCGTTGTTGGACGTTTGGACGATAGCGGTGGAAGTGGAGATTTTACGGTCACTTTTAGTTACGTTCCATAGTAGAAGACGACTTTTTTTAACAACGGCTTAGAGATGTGGGTGGCGGGACCAACCTTACCTATGATGGCAGCATTGACATCAATTACTTCATAAAACTTCCTGAGAATGGGCTGGCAGGCCCATAAATTTGTTATTGGTCAGAAATAAGAGGCAGATTGTTCTTGGCTTTGGAACGGTTTTAGTGTAAAATATAGATCGAAGCGATTGTTTTGATTTCGCTAAGAAAAAGCATATTGTTCTGATTGAGGGCGATACGATGAAAAGTTTTTTTTATGGGATTTTGGGAATCTGGGCAATTATTGCCTGCGTGTCTATGGCGGCACCTGAGCCGGCTATTGTGCCCGCACCGGGGCAGTGGACCCTGAATATGGAATTTACTCCTCCCCAGCAAATAACTTTGCCGCGAGGTTCCGATAACAAGAAGGCAAATTTCTGGTATACGATTATTACGCTGACCAACAACACGGGTAACGACGTTGATTTCTACCCTAAATGTGATCTGATGACGGACAGCTTTCAGATTATACCGGCGGGCAAATTTGTATCATCAATGCTTTTTGATCAAATAAAAAGGCGTCATAAGAGCAAATACCCGTTTCTTGAACTTTTAGACAATGCCGGCACTAAGATACTTCAGGGTGAGGATAATACGAAAGATATCGCCGTTATCTGGCCGGATTTTGATACACAAGCCAATAGCTTGCAGCTATTTATAACAGGACTTAGTAATGAGACGGCTGCTGTTGACCATCCGGTGTTAAAAGACGATGGGGGCGAGCCTCTCAAAGTTTTCCTGAGAAAAACCCTCGAATTAAGCTACTCCCTCAGGGGCGATCAGGCCTTAAGGACAAATGCCAGCTTTGCTTTTCAGGGAAAACGCTGGATTATGAGGTAGTATTGCATTTCAAATCTGGACGGGAAGAAATAACGCCGAGGCAGTTGGAGTATCAAGTTTGTAACATAGAAGGCCGTAAACACCGCCCTGAAATGTTGGCAAGATGGATCTGGTGTTGAGAGCTTAATCAAAAATTGTTATTGCTGTATTAGAAAGAGTTAGGTTTTTTTATTGTTATCCCGTTCGTTTTCAAACAAATGCGATTTTTTTTCTTGCCTTGCCTAAGCCTTCCGGATTTGCCAATTCTACGCTTTGCCATATTGGCTTTCGGGGGATGAAATATACAATTTCAGCTTGTTTTTTGAAGATTATATTGCCTTTATATAAGAAAATTATCAGGAAAGCGACTTCTTTTTACACGTGTATTATCTAATGTAATTAGCTCAGAAATGGATCGAACAGCGGTAGTCCGAATAACTAAATGTCCATTTGATAATTTATTTGCCAAAAAGGTTTTAGTGTCGTATAATAAGTAGGTATTAGTCAGAATCAGTGGTAGGGTAAACCTGATGGGAAAAATGGGAACCGTACAAAAGATGCCTCCAATAGAGCAACTAAGGGGCAGAACGCTCGGTAGAATACTTATCAAAATGGGTATTCTAAACAGAGACAAGGTTCATGAATGCCTGAAGATCCAGGGTCAGCGGCCAGAGAAAGTTCAGATAGGACAGATTTTCCTCGAATTAGGTCTCATCGATGAGGGTCAGCTACAGATGGCCTTGGCGGCCCAACGCGGAATGGAGCATGTGAGTCTGGATGGTATTGATATTCCTGCCGATGTAGTCGAGAAGGTGCCGGCGCAAATGGCAAAGACGTACCACATCGTCCCAATCGAGTACAATCAGGGGCTGAATGAATTGATCGTTGCCCTTGATAATCCTGAAAATTTCAGAGCTACTGACGATTTGAGCACCCTGATGGGTTTCAAGGTTACAGCGAAGATAACCGATCCCGAAGCGCTCGAAAAGGCCCTGGCTAAATACTATGAGACAAAGCAAGACAACAATATCAACGAGTTAATCGATGAAATACAGGGCGACACATTTCTTGCGGAATTTGACGGCAGGAACCAGAGTATCGACCTGGATGAGTTGAAGGAACTGTCCGAGTCAAACCCGGTTAAAAAATTGCTGAACCTGGTCTTGCTGCAGGCAATTCGTGACAAGGCGTCGGACATTCATTTTGAGCCGTTTGAAGATGAATACAAGATGCGTTACCGAATCGACGGTGTGCTTTATGAAATGGTACCTCCCCCCAAATACATTGCTGCAGCGTTAAGCTCACGTATAAAGGTTATGGCGGACCTGGATATCGCTGAGCGGCGTCTGCCGCAGGACGGCCGAATCTCACTAACCGTCCAGAGCAATCCGATCGACCTGCGTGTTAGTGTTCTGCCGACAATGTTCGGCGAAAGTGTTGTATTGCGTGTTCTTGACAGAAGTCAGGCAAGTTTTGATTTGGGAGCCCTTGGTCTGAGACAGCAAGATCATGATTTGGTCCGTATGCTCATTCACAAACCTAATGGTATCATCATCGTTACCGGGCCGACCGGATGTGGTAAGACTACAACTCTATATTCGGCCTTGAACGAGTTGAATGACATTGCGACGAAAATAATCACTACCGAAGATCCCGTGGAATATGACGTTGACGGCCTTGTACAGGTCCAGATGAAGCCGGATATTGGACTTACCTTTGCACGATGCCTTCGCTCAATTTTGCGTCAGGACCCTGATATCATTCTTGTTGGTGAGATTCGTGACATCGAGACGGCGCAGATTGCAGCACAAGCATCTCTGACAGGTCACGTCGTGTTTACGACGTTGCATACTACTGATGCTCCAAGTTCTGTTGCGCGTCTTCTGGACATGGGGATCGAGCCGTTTCTTATTACCGCGACGGTCGAAGGGATTGTCGCCCAGCGGCTGGTCAGAAAGATATGCTTAAACTGCAAAACACAATTCGAGCCAAGCGAAGCCCAGCTAATGGAGCTGCAACTGACGCCGGATGACGTCAAGGACAAGAAGTTCCACTACGGCCGGGGATGCAGTAAGTGCAACGGTACCGGTTACAGAGGGCGAATAGGTATTTTTGAGATTATGGTCTTCAATGATGAAATACGAGACTTGATTATGAATCAGGCCTCTACAAATGTTTTGCGTTCGGCCGGCCTGAAAGCCGGCATGAGACTGCTGCGTGATAACGGTCTGGTTGCAATCTACGACGGTATCACTACCATAGACGAGATTGTAAAAGAGACAATGATGGAGGATGTGTAAGGGAGAATTGATTCATTATTAATTGGAACTTAAAAGCCAATCACCAATACAAAGGAGTTATTTAAGATGCCTGTTTTTCAATATTCGGCGCTGGATGCTCAGGGCGTGGAAGTAAAAGACGAAATTGAAGCCCTCAGCCAGAAAGAAGCGATAAGCAAAATACGAAACATGGGATATTTTCCCACGAAGGTTCGTGCCAGTGGGGGGGCGAAAAAAGCGGGAGCAAGAGCCGGTGTAAAACCCGCTAAAAGGCGTGGTGCCGGCGGCAGGGTCAAAATCAAAAACATAACTCAGTTTGCACGACAGCTTTCGACTCTCCAGGACGCGGGCCTGCCGATTCTACGATCCCTAAGGATTCTTGAAGAACAGCAAAGATCAGGGACATTCAAGAAGGTCATTGGCTACGTTGCCGATGACATTGAAGGCGGCTCGACGCTTTCGGAGGCATTGGCCAGGCACCCAAGGGCCTTTGATCGGCTGCTGTGCAGTATGGTGGCGGCGGGCGAGACCGGCGGTGTGCTTGACCTGATCCTTTCGCGTGTGGCCGACTTCATGGAAAAGGCCCAGAAACTCAAATCCCGTGTTAAAAGTGCGATGATTTATCCGGCAGTCGTTCTGACGGCGGCGTTTCTTATCCTCCTGGGCCTGATGCTTTTCGTGGTGCCGTCATTCGAGACCGCCATTTCCGAAATGACGGATGGTGGGGAATTACCAAAAATAACCAAGGTCGTGCTGGGTATAAGCGCCTGGATCGCAATGGGTCCGATTTTGCCCGGTTTTGATCTGCGAATATCCGGAGTGCCGATCGGGGGCTGGGCCGTTATGATAGCGATACCGTTTATAGTAATGTTCCTGCTCAGGTTTACAAGAAGATTTCGCGGGGGCAGATTTGTTCTGGACAGTATCAAATTGAAACTGCCGGTAGTAGGCCAGCTAACCAGCAGGGTCTCAGTGACACGCTGGACAAGAACGCTCGGGACATTGATTAGTGCCGGTGTGCCGATTCTTGATGCACTCAACGTTACTCGCGAGACGGCGGGAAACGAGGTTTTTGCCAACATGCTCGGCAAGGTTCACAACTCGATCCGGCAGGGCGACACTTTTGCCGGACCGCTGCGGCAGTCAAAAACCGTCGACCTGATTGTCTCCAACATGGTCGCCGTGGGTGAGGAAACAGGTGACCTGGACAAGATGCTTTTGAAAGTTGCCGACAATTACGACGAGCAGGTGGACGTACTGGTTGCCTCGCTGATGTCTATGCTCGAACCGATTATGATCGTTGTGCTTGGCGCTATAGTTATGACTATCGTCCTGGCAATATTCCTGCCCATGATAGGAATTATTACGAGCCTGAGCGCCTCATAGAAACCAAAGAAATAAATAAATTGAACGTTTAATTGAAAAGCAGAAATTAAGGAGAAAAAAAATGAAGTCGAACGTAAAACAATCCAATAGAGAAGCGGCATTTACCATTGTTGAGTTGCTGACCGTTATGAGCATTATTGTCATTCTCATCGGTCTTCTTGTCCCGGCACTGAACAAGGTCAAGCAATATGCCTACGAAGTCAAGCAACAGGCACAGTTCCACAGCATCGACGCGGCCATCGAACTTTTTAACAGTGAGTTCGACGACTATCCCCCTTCCGATGCTCTGGATCCGGATGGGGAGGAATACTGCGGCGCTATGAAGCTTTGCGAGGCGATGATGGGCCGGGATTTGATGGGCTTTCATCCCGACTCGACTTTCAGGGCCAGTGGTTTGAGTAGCTTAGGCACCGAACTATATCCGCCTTCGACCAGTCCGCTATATCAAAATAGTCTTAGCGCAAGGAAAGGTCCTTATCTGCCGCTTGAAAATGCTAATGCTTATCAGTTGAGGGATCTTTATGAAAACTTAGGTGTTTTCGGCACAGGCGAGAGCTTTGTGTTATGCGATGTGTTCAGGCGTGTTACGCACATTACGTCGGGCCAGAGGGTCGGTATGCCCATCCTCTATTATAGAGCCGATACGGCCAAAACTTTGCATGATATCGATAATCCGGATAATCTACAGAATATCTACGATTACCATGACAACCAAGAATTACTCAGGCTTGGCAAGCCGTTTGATCCACCGCCAACTGGTGGCCAACACAAGCTTTTTGCCGATCCAGACAATCCGGCGCCGGGCCACCGGTTCTATAAGAATATAACAAACGATAAGATGTTAGCGACGACCATGGTGGCGGTCAGGCCTTATCGCGAGGATACGTATATTTTAATTTCAGCCGGCTACGATGGTGAATATGGTACACCTGACGATATATGTAATTTCGATTGGAAATATCGCAATTAATCGTAGTAGTTCAAGCCGCATGATAGGCAATAGATATGTGCATCCTGAACTGCGCCGCCTGTAATTCTTTTTAATCGAGAGTACTTGGTGAAGTGGAGAAGGAGAAATTATGATGAGAAATTTGATAGCTGTTGGGGCAATAATGTTGATGCTGTCAGCCGCCGGTTTAGCAAACGCCGAAGTCTGCGAAATTGTCAATGGAAGTTTCGAAGATGACGGCACAATAAATGATATCATGGCGCAGGAACCGAACGGCTGGGAGCCTAATGTCCCTTCGGGTACATTTACGGCAAGTATCGACACAGCGTGGTCAACGGCCGGCAGATTCAGCTTGGTTATATATTCACAGTGGTTTACCGCTTTTGACGCCAACGATGCGGCGATGGTTTCTCAGGATATTTTTCTGGATGATGTTAATGAGATTACGTTTGACTTGAACCTAGGGACCTATACGGGTCTTGCATGGGACCCGAATATCGCAACTGCGGTTGTGATGATTGATAACCAGATAGTTTGGGAGCCTAACAGCGCAAGTGCGGATATAAAGGGTGAGTATATAGGCCAAAGTTATGCCGTTGAGGAAAAATTCAGGGATGGAAATCCTCACAAATTGTCGGTTGGTCTAAGAATCAACATAGACACGGAAGACGGATTTTTCGAGTTCTACCTTGTTAGATGGGATTCCATCGAATGCGTGATATATTGTGGCGGCGGCGGTCTTTTGGCCGGGGATTTCAACCGCGATTGCATTGTCGATGTGAACGACCTGCAACAGGTAACGGATGTATGGCTGCTTGAGGTGGACTCTGATGACAAACATAATCTATTTCGAGATGATGATTTAGCCGGCTATGGCACTATCAATTTTTTTGACCTGGCAATTTTTGCCGACAACTGGCTCCTAAGGAGCTTTCAGGAGCCGCAGGAAGTTAGTGCCGTTAACGGTAACGGATATTAAAAGGAGTAGCTGTGGAACGTAAAAAAACGGGTATTACGATGATCGAGTTGTTGATCGTTCTGGGAATCATAGCGATATTGGTTGGTCTGCTTGTCCCGTCTTTAAGTGCAGTGAAAAAAATGGCAAAAGAGACAAAGCAAAAAGCCCAGTTTGCCACTATAGAGCTGGCTCTGGCCGCTTTCAAGAACGACTACGGCAATTATCCACCGTCTAACTGGACACCGGATGTGTTTACTGGTGATTACTGCGGTGCTCAAAAACTCGCCGAAGCGCTTCTTGGCTGGGACTTGCTGGGATTTCACCCGAAATCAGATTTTACGTCTAATGGAACTAACGGAGCCGGAATTTTCGTGTACGATTCTTCTGACGCCATCCTTTTTGGCCAGAGAAAAGGACCGTATCTGGAGAATGCAACCACAAATGTGTTCACATTAGGCAGTATCTTTTGGAAAACCGGCACCGGCTCCTTAGAGGCCAATACTCATGTCCTCTGCGATGTGTTTAACGCTGTACAAGTAACACTACCAGGTGGAACAACTTCAAAGGCGGGAACTCCGATTCTTTATTACAGGGCGAACAGTTCCAGCGAAATAAATGGAATTTACAATGTTAACGACAATGATGCTATTGTTGGGCTAAAGGAAGCGGCAGACGGTAGAGGACATCCATTTGGAGCGGGTCCTGTTCCTCCTGCTTACAGCAATCGGGATGAGTTCTTCTACGGAACTTTAAATCCCACAGACGGAATAAACGGGTACATCCAGGATCCGAAGATAACATCGAAGGTATGGCCTTACAGGCCCGATTCTTACATATTGATTTCGGCGGGGGCGGATGGTATTTACGGGACAGGCGACGACATTCGCAATTTTGGAAACTAAGTTCCCATCCACACCCCATTGAGCGTGCTAAAGCTATGAATACTCGCAGATACAAGCATGGTTTAAGCCTTGTCGAGATGCTGATTGTAGTCGGTGTAATTGCGCTGCTGGCGACAATGGTCATAAGCGTCACCAGCCGTATTGATAATCAGTCTAAAGAAAAAGGCGTCGAGAGTACCTTCGCTCTGCTGGAAGGTGCATTGGAGGAGTATAAAGAATTTCAAGGGGATTTTCCCGGACAGCCTGTAAAGGATTTTACGAGTGCGGCGGCACATTCGGAATTTCTTTATGGAGAGCTTTACTCAATACCGAGTTCTCGGAAGATATTGGAAAAAGTCAGCGATTCGTTAATAAAGCACAATGTCGATACGGGGACTTTACCGCCGGTACCTGAGATATACGACCCTTGGGGGACACCGTTGGACTATAGATATGTCCCCGGCGAAAGTTTCCCGGAGCTTGTATCAGCAGGGCCGGACAAGGTGTTTAGTTCACCAGGGATGGATGGCCAGTTTGGCACTCCTGATGACGTGATAAGCGGCGATGATATAACGAACAGATAAAAATGAGAACGAGATCAAAAAAATCCGGTCTTACATTGCCTGAGATGGTGGTTGTTATCGCAACCATAGCACTGCTTGTCGGTTTTGGATTGCCTGCTATACGCGCACTTATGAACTCGTTCGAGTCGAGCAGCGGGGCAAAGACGCTGATAAGCACCGCGCTTGCTTCGGCTCGTGCTATAGCCGCAAAAGAGCAGCACTATGCCGGCGTACGTTTCCAGCAGGATTCGGCGGGCAATCAATATATGATTTTTATTGTGCACGAAGAGCCGAGCAGGATGGGCAATCTGACAATTGGTTTTAGAGCTGTCAAAGGTGTCAAACCGATTAAGCTGCCTGAGACGGTCGGCGTTATGGATCTGTTATATTATCCCGATTTACTTAGTTCTCCGGGAGATGGGATTATTAATGATGATGTTGAGATGAATAATGACGACGTCCTGAGAGACACGACGACTTTTTCTATCATGTTCTCGCCGTCCGGTAAGTTGGTTATTCACGATGTCCGGGTGAGAAACCGGGATGGAATTTACCAGCCGGATAACGGAACTACTGATAAAGTTTCGATGGATGATATCTTTAATTCTCCCGGCAATATAGACAATTACGGCGTGGGTATGTTTATCCAGGACGACTATCCTGCTATGGGTTTGGGGGCGGAATTGAGCCGAAACAGTTTCGTCATTATTTATGAAAAGGATAAACTCGAACAGGCACGCGGAATGGGCAGTGCGTGGTCGGATTATTTGGCGCAGATAGCTCAGGACAGGATTTATATAAATTCGTACATGGGAACGATGATTTTGCCGGATTGAAAAGTTTATGAGAAATATACGTCGATATAGTGGTTTTTCTCTTACTGAGGTTTTACTGGCTGTCGGCACGCTGGCTGTTGGGATGATTTTTATAAGCGGCACGTTCCTCACTGGTATTCATTTTTCGACGATTTCAACCGAGCGAACCATAGCGGCGGTAGTAACAGACGAGGCTTTTGCAAAAGTAAGAATATACGGGAACGCCAACCCGGGTTGGTTGTCAGGATTATCTACAATTTCCTGCGCTGATTTTAATGATGTTGTGTTACCGCCTCTTTACGAGTTTGCGTATCCTTCAACAGGGACATTGACAGAGAAGCATTACTACTGGTCCGCCTTATGCAGGCCGGTGTATTCTAATCCTGATAATCGTCTTGTGCAGGTGACAGTTTTTATCAGCAGAAAAACAGGTGCTAATACCCAATATCGTAGTCCGGTTGACCCGTTTAATCTGTCAATTCGGTATCCGAGGCTGGTTAACGTTGGCGTTACCGGTACTGTCGGAGATATTTTTCTCCGGATAGAAGCAGGCAAGGAAACTTTTATCAACGATGGCTATACGATAGTTGAAAATGAGACAGGGCGGATATATCGAGTGTTAGAACGGTATGCGTCACCTGATAATAATATGATCCGGCTTGACAGGCCTTTGCTGGCCGGCCCAATTGATACATCCTGGTCCGGATTGGTATGGGTGGTTCCACCTCCTGTGGGTGGCGGCAGATATCCATGTATAGGGGTATATCAAAAGCTGATCAGATTTTAACCGTAGAATTTAACTGATTTATCGAAGATGTTGGTACGGTTGAAGAATATCCGTTGATCAAAGAATAATGAAATATAGACTAAGAACATATAAAGCTTTTACGTTAATTGAGCTTATTGTCGCTATTGGGATTTTAGCTGTTGTTTTGTCCTTTGCGAGCGTGATTTTCAGAGTCAGTATCGATGCTCACCGTACTGCAATTGCGAACGCTGAAATTATGCAGAAACTGCGAGCCATTACCAATCAGTTCGACGATGACTTCAAAGGCCTTCGCAAGGATGCACCGCTGTTTATATGGTTCCAACAGGACCCGAACAATCCTGATCAAAGATATGACCAGGTTATGTTCTTTGCCGATGGTGATTTTCAGTCAATCCAATTGTACGACTATGGTAAGGATCCCAATGCTGCTCCAAGTTTTCCACTGGTTGAGGGCCCCCAGGGGTCGGTGAGGGGAAACATAGCCAGAATCAATTATGGCCAAGCAAGGGTTTATGCACCCACGGTTGGTTCCTTTATTTATCCGTGGGATCAAATAGGCCAAGATAGGTCTGAACCAATGCTTAACAGGCAAGACCGAATATTGTCCAGATGTCGACACATATTAACCAGTGATCCAAGACTCGATATCTGGCCCGATCCAAACAATATTGCACAAACTTTTGATACTTCATTCCGCAATTATAGAAAAAACGATTTATACGAACATGACAGCTTGTCGCTGGCGCAATGGAAAATGGTAGATAGGGCTGCTTACGAAAATCCCATATTGGATGTCTGTTTTGACTCTCGTACTTTTTTTGATATAGGTGACCCGAACACCTTCCAAAGATTAATGTGCAAGGGCAACAGTAATTTTTCAATCCAGTGGGCATATTGGGACCCTGCATACGCCAAGTTTCATTGGTTCCCAAGCAACGATCCCGATGGGGATAGTAATCCCGCAGATTCCCACTTTGGGCTAATGAGTAGTTTGCCTATCCAGCCTATTCCAGTATATACAAATTTCTATGCCTTCGGAACCTTTTTTAATATTCCAACGAACCAACAGATCAATTATTGGGGTCCTGTATCTTTAATGAGATACAATTCTGCCGCCAATTTTCCTGCTGATTTTTATCCAAAAGCAATCAAGTTCACTTTTACGTTATATGATTCCAAAGGTATCGTAAAAAATGGCCGAGTGTTTACACATATCGTTTATTTGGGAGACTAATCAGTCAAAGATGGAAGCAAGGGAATGGAAAATTTCAGAAAGTAAATTTTCAAGCGGCTCCGCTCTGATTCTGGCAGTAGTCCTGACCAGCCTGCTGGCAATCGTTGGCGTATTGTTTGTTATGGTTTCCCGCGTGGATAAGATGGCGACATCGTCCATATCGGAGAATAAAGAACTGAACTTCGCCGTCGAGACAGTTGTTGCAAAGATATCGGAAGAATTAGTCTTGGATGTCCCCGGCATAGCGGGCCAGGAGTACTACGATTATCCTGATGTCAATGACGCCTGGCTGGCGTCTTTGCAGCCTGAAGTTGATGCTAATGGCACACCAATTGACGCAAACGATATATATTATTGGCGGCAGATAAGCGACATTGGCGGATCTTTAGCTAAAAGTGGTTTGCAAACACAGAATGTTAGTGTAGATCCGCCAGGTACGAGGAAGGTTATTCAGGACCATCCTTATATTCAATTGGTCGATGGAGTATTGTTGGACCAATTAGCAGATGCTGACGGCGATGGCATAGCCGATTCAAAATGGATCGAAATTGACGATATAACATTTAGCAAAAGCAAACCTATTTATGCGGCCGTCAGGATTATTGATAACGGGGGAATGTTAAATGCCAATACGGGCTTCAAATTTAATCCAATTTTCGACCCATGTGATCCAAAAGCGAACATACTCGATATTGGTGGACCAGACCAACTGCAGATAAATCTTATGGCTTTAGTTGGCCGGCCGGGACAGCCTCCTACTCTATCAGAAGAGCAGGATTTACTCGAGGCAAGAGCAAATCGCATTTATGGTCTTAATCCGTGGGATTTTGTCTCATATAAAAAAAATGTCATTTGGAGTTACGACGAACCAAACGGACCTTACACACCTTTTGATATTTCTGATGAACTTGAATTACGCAGCCGCTTTTGCATTAACTCCCAGGCCCATACTCGATTAGAGAGAATATGGTATGACACTTTAGGATCGCTTGATGATTTCACTAATGTGCCTTATGACGGATATCGAAGTCTGAGTGCGGATCCTAAAACATGGAGAAGGCTTGATGATTGGTGTGTAAGAATTTCTAATAAACCTGTTGCAGTTTATCCTGACATGCGTCACCTCGTTACCACCTACAATATGGACCGGATTATTAATCCCATCGGATCGGGCTTTAACGGCGGGAAGATGGTGAATGTCAATAAAGCCGACGAGAACCTTCTGTATGAAGCGATAAAAGCAGGGCTTCTGGATGCCGATCCAAACTTTGTTGGTGTCGATCGATTAGCCGCTCAACTGGCGGTTAATATCGTCGACCTTCGAGATGCTTACCACAGCGATCCTAATGCGGAGGTCACTGTTTTGCCTTTGCCGGATGGCTCGAATTGCTACGGTTTTGAGGTCCAGCCGTTTATAAGTGACGTTGCGTTTAAGATCAGCGGTACGCGTGCGAATATTTCGACGAACAATCATTTTGCGATAGAGCTTTATAATCCGTTCGATGCACTTATTCCGCTGAGCAGCTTCAGGCTGGAGATTCGTCGGCATAGCGGTGAAGTCGTCGGCACGATAAACCTGGACAGTTATGTCATGTCAGACTACGACCGGTTTGTGGTGACCAATAATTCCGGAGCTTCGAATACTTTTGGTATCAGTGGTATAATGTCAACAGGCGGGGGCAAAGAAGACCCCGCTTTAGTGCTCGCCGAATATGATCAGGAAGCAGGATCAGATCCACGAGATCCAAATTATGTGTTAAAACCAGAAGGCAGTTATGACGTTTATCTTATAAGAACGACATCGGCCTCAGACATCTATCTTGACAGGCAGCAAACTAAGGATAATGACTGGTTTGACTGGAATAATGTTAAGGATGCCCCACAGTATTACTCCCGGGCGGACAACGATTGGAATGTGGTGCTTCAGAATATGGTATCTGCGAGTAACACATTGCGTATTGCTAACGGATTAAACGGGGCGCGAACGAACTACAATTTTTATGTTTTTGCAGGTGCTTTTGAGCGTTTTGCGTCGGTGGGCGATATAGCAAGGGTACTTACCATAGGACCGAGACCAACTACCGAACCGGAAGATATGATTGGCATGCGTCTGACGCCCGAGCCTGCCGAAAATGCTGTCCGGCTCGATTTGCAGAATCCGCTCTATGAAAAAATATTCCAATATCTGACCGTCATCGATCCGACGGAATATCTCGATCCGCCCGATCCGAACGATTATACCGGTTTTCAATCGTATTCAAGCGAGACGAGAATAAAAGGCCGAATAAATGTCAATACGGCCCCGTGGTTCGTGGTCGCCCAGTTGCCGTGGATGCAGGACCCGATTGCCCAGGCAATAGTTGCATATCGAGATACGACAGGCAGGGCGTTTGAAAGCACCGCCTCGCTTATGCAGGTTCCTGAGATGGGATTTTACGCTAACGACCCGAATTATGCTTCCGTGGATTTGAACGGCTATCCCGATCTGACGTCGAACGATGGGGCGGTCAGCGATTTTGAAGAGCGGGACGTGATCTTCTCAAGGATCAGTAATATTGCTACCGTGCGAAGCGATGTTTTTACTGCTTATATCCTCGTTCGCGTCGGCGTCGACGGCCCGCAGAAAAGAGTCCTGGCCATACTCGACAGAAGCCGGGTGACATCCCCCGGCGGCAAAGTGAGAATCCTCGCCCTGCACCCCGTCCCGGACCCAAGGTAATTAATTTTCGATTTTCGATCGTCAACGATTTAGCATTTCGACGATTTCGGGGTGGACTTTTTTGTTGGCTGTGACGACCTGGAATTTGTGCCCTTCGTAGCTGTCCAGATCGACGGGGAAAATTTTCTGTCCCTGCCAGTTGGTGAAGAGGGCACCTGCCGCCTCGGCGATTGCCACTCCGCCGGCGATGTCCCAGAGCTTCGGCGTATTGGCGATAGTGGCGACCATGCTGCCCTTTGCTACGTACGCCACCTGCAGGGCGGTCGAGCCTAAATTTCGAAATCTCGTTCGCTTCATAAGTTCGCAGGCCCAACTCGGCGCGCCCTCATCGAAATGGCTTTCCAGACCAACGCTGGCAAATTGATCGATTGCTTCTTCGCTTGCGGCGATTCGCCTGCCGTTCAATTGAGCCTCGCGACCCTTGACGGCGGTGAACATTGAATCGGTAGCCGGCTCGAAAATCACGCCGACAATCGGCTGGCCCTCGTACATGACTCCGATACTGACGGTAAAGAACAGCATACGATGCGCGAAATTATTCGTCCCGTCGATTGGGTCTATCACCCACCAAAGCTTATCCTTACCTCGCGGCGGCTGCTTGAATAGTTTGCCCCCCTCACCTTCCTCGGCGATAAAGCCGTGATCGGGATAATTCTCTTTGATTCGGTCGATGATAATCTTCTGGCATTGGGCATCGGCCTGGGTTACCATCTCGGTGGCGTTTTTTATCGAAATCTTGATATAATTAATTTCTTCCATCGCGTGCTGGCCCGCCAGGCGAGCCGCCACGATGGCCGTTTCTAACATGCTGCTCAGGTCTCTCTGCTCTAATGCCATATTTTGTAATCCACCTCGAATCTTGACATAACCATTACGTTATCCTATTCTAACGTAGTGATGCAGGCAAGCCAACATCTAAATAAGCCGAAATTTTTCTACCGAGCCTCGTCCGGCCAGCGGATGGTCGCGGCGATTGTTTGCTTAGGGATAATTGTTTTCTTCGCCGCATTTGCACTGGCAGGACATTACCGCATCAATATGGGCCGATGGCTTGGTATCTGCGGATTCAAGCAGCGGACCGGTCTGCCGTGCCCGACCTGCGGAATGACTACGGCGACACTTGCCTTCGCTCAGGGCAGAATCTTTGAAGCCTTCGATATTCAGCCGGCCTGCGGTTTTTTGTGCTCGATTATGGTTATCGCAGCGATTCTGGCGTTTATTATCTCTGTTTTCGGAATATATTTTCGCTTTATCGAGCGTTTTTTCAAAGAAATTAAGCTCAGATACATATTTGTAGCCCTGATAATAATCATAGCCGCAGGCTGGGCGGTAACATTAGCCCGGGCAATAGCTGCAAATAACTGATTCTCTGCAATTATCTATTGAAAACAGGAGATTGGCCACGTCCGATCACACGTCACAAAAGGCACAAAATCTTGAGATTTTCCTTGACGAGCAGGTGGGTAATTTGATACAAGTGGTATTGGTGAAGCTCGTACTCGCATAGGTGTATACGGCTAGTATTTCAACCTGTCAGCAAGTCGGTTCACTGTGATTGTATAAGTGAAGTTGCTGAATGGTTATTAAGAAAAGCCCTGAGTTGTACCAAGGGGCCGACCTGAGAGAGGCGTGTCAAATAATCCATAAAGACGTACCGTGGTTTTGTACTTAACAGTTAATCTTTTAATATTTCATCTGATGACGCATTTTGAATTCATGAAGGAAGGAGGTGGGCACAAATCGTGAATATTTGTTCATGAAAGACATGGATGAAATGAGATGAAAAAAAACTCATCGGTCGTGAAAAATTAATTTATTTGAAGAAGGGAAATTATTATGTGTAGAAGAATGATTTATCTGATTTTGCTCGTGGTTTTGTTTGCTGGTTCTGCTAACGCGCAATTTATCACGGCTGTTGCACATCGCAATACCGATGCAGATGCAGCGGAAGATCCTCAAATCGCACCGGATCCACTCGCAGAGAATTCGGTGACTTTTGTGGACAGGACTCATGTATACGCTGATATACCGGAATTTATCCTCGGTGCACAGTATGTCATGCTTGCCAATGACAACAAGAATATGTCTACCTATGAACTGGACCTGACCTTTGCAATGAATGCTACCCTGTACGTCTTTGTTGATAACCGTATGGGCGGCGCGGCAGGTGGAAAGGATGTGGCCCCGAACATTGACGGCATGGGATGGCTAACCGATATGGGCTTTGTCGATACCGGTGAAGACATTGGAATCGATGAAAGCTTCGATGGGGGCATTAATCAATACTTCTCCATTTTCTCTTTGGCAGTCGAGGTAGGTACAGTTACTATTTACGGCAATACCGAAGGCCACGGAGGAAATATGTTAGGTGTTGCGGCGTTAGGCCCCAAGTTTAGTGCCTACTATCCTCTTCCGAAAGACGGTGCTATACATGCGGATACATGGTTAAGCCTTGCCTGGACGGCCGGAGATACCGCCGCCTCGCATGATGTGTACTTTAGCGACAATTTTGACGACGTGAATGATGGTACGGGCGATGCGTCACGGGGCAACCTGGACATTGGCACGGAATTTTTTGTTGTTGGCTTTCCCGGATACCCTTATCCGGACGGCCTTGTTCCGGGAACAACTTACTATTGGCGAATCGATGAAATTGAAGCCGACGGCACTACGATTTACAGGGGCAATGTCTGGAGTTTTACGGTACCGCCCAAGACCGCCTATGAACCCGAACCGGGCAATGGTTCCGATGGTGCCGACCTGAATGTGAGACTTAGCTGGACGGCTGGTTTCGAGGCAAAATTGCACTATATTTTCTTCGGCGAAGATTTTGACGAGGTAGACAATGCTGCAGCGGGTATTCCCAACGGCGCAACGACTTACTCTCCCGGCTCACTCAAATTGGCCACGACTTACTACTGGCGAATCGATGAGTTCGATGGCGCCGGTACGTACAAAGGCGAAGTTTGGAGCTTCACTACTCTGGGCGCAGTCAGCGGCCCGAATCCGGCCGACGGTGCTGTGGATGTGAAGCCATCGGTGGTTCTTAGCTGGAATGCGGGAGCCGTCGCCGCTTCGCACGAGGTGTACTTCGGCGACGATGCTGACGCCGTAAAGAACGCCACGACAGCCTCACCTGAATAT
>Ga0307433_1000318_pt1 | contig 41395 bp, 43 predicted proteins | sample SalMarWE160210MG_FD_202166 | JGI IMG/M metagenome (GOLD analysis project Ga0307433, IMG submission 202166) | Salt marsh sediment microbial communities from the Plum Island Ecosystem LTER, Massachusetts, United States - WE1603-210 | ecosystem: Environmental > Aquatic > Marine > Intertidal zone >... | reverse complement strand
ATATGAGGCATTTGTATCGCAATGCAGATAGAAACTGCCATCCTCTTTTAAAACACGATGCATTTCCATGACTCTTAATTTCATAAAATTAAGATATTCATCCAATGAGTTCCATTGATCCGAGAATTCTTTATAATCAACCCCCGAATAAAAAGGTGGATCAATATAGATTAAATCTATAGAATTTGATTCTAATTTTCTCAGAAACGTTAAGTTATCCTCTTGATAGACGGTATTTAATATCATAAACTAATTATAAGGCAGCTAATATTAATAAAACTATTATGAAAAAAGAACGATTGAATAAGAATTTCTTGGATGAATTTAAAAAGTATAATTTCTCAAAGATTAAAGAGGATAATATCTATTTAGTGGGATCTGCTCGCTTTAAAGAATATTTTATTAAAGTAGAATCAATATTACAAATTATTTATAAAAAGCAAGTATATTTTTGCTCTGTTGATGGTTTATTAAATAAGGAATTATTTTCGGAAGCGGAATGGGAAAAGTTGCAGGAAATTGCTTTGAGAAAGTTACATAATCATGACGCTATTCTTATTATTGATATAAAAAATTATTTAGGTGACCATTCCAAGGAAGAAATTGAGTATTTTGAACAAGTAATAAAAAAACCAATATATTATCTTTCAAGGTTAAAAGATTAAGACTATACTGCCATTCCTATAAATTAATAATTCTATAAACTCACCATATTTTAAAGTTATATTAAAAATTTAACCTTAGATACATCAAATAGAAAATAAATTACAATAATTAGGGTTTAATTTTAAAATGGAATTGTTCCAACTATTTTGGGACGATCAGAAGAAACTTTTTTTAGAATTCAAGAAAGATGAGGAAGAACAAATTTTATTTCTTCCCGATAAAATTAAGCGTCTTAGTTTTCGATTTGAAATATCTAAAATCGTATCAGATCAACTCTATTTTCGACAAACACCTTCTTTAGTCTCGGTTAAGAAAATCTATCATTCTCAAGAGTACTTAAGCTTTTCTATTGATTTAGATGAGATTCAAGGTTATGATGATTTACAATTCAAGATATTGAAATTAAGTATTTATCTGCATTCTGGTCAAAGAATAGAGTATTCATTCGCCGAAAAATTTAATATTTCAGATATATGGATAAATGAAGATTGTTATGTTGGATTTCAATATATTGATTTAACTAAAAACCGAACTCAGCATCAAAATTTCACTAAAGAAAAAGTATTTCAAGAAGTTAAAAAAGATTACACTAAAAATAAAGAAGAAAGGACCTATGTTTATGAAAAAAATAGTGTGGAAAGTTATACTGTTGATCAATCCTTACTCACAATGATAAATGAAAGTAATCAAACTCTAAAAAATATTGAATCCCATTTAAAAAATCTCACTACCACTTTACAAAATATGCCATTAAACAGTGTTCCGATGGGACCTCCTCAAGGAATTCCTCAAAGAATCCCCGGACCCTCTATTAATAGAATAACCTCTGAAAAAGTAGCTAGTTTGATTCAATCGAGTGTTTCATCCGTAAAGATGTTGGTCATTAAAGAAATGAAGTCCAAGTTTAAGGAAGTGACCGAGAAAAACAATGGTTTTAGTATAAAAGATATTTTGAAACCAATGAGTGAAGAAGAACTTAAAGCATTAACACTTAATGAGGAAGATTTGAGAAAAAAGGAAGAGGCGGCAATTAATAACCAGATTAAACGACTTGAAAAACAAGAAAATAAAAATATCAGTCTAAGTGATCTGAAAAAGCCAGAATAATTCTTAAAATAGTTTAAGTATAAATCTTTAATTATAGTAGACTAGAAGAATTTATATATCGAAAATAGAATGAAGGAAGGGAAAAGAAGATATTAATTAATTATTTCATTGGCACTGCTGGTAGTGGTAAATCTACTCTCACCGGTGAATTAAAAGAATATATGATAAATCGAGATCCTGAGATATCCGTAATTACCATAAATCTAGATCCTGGAGTAAAAATCGTTCCTTATACTCCTGACATTGATATAAGAGATTATATCGTGCTTGAGGAAGTTATGACAAAATATGGCTTAGGACCAAATGGAGCAATGATATTAGCTTCAGATTTGATGGTTAATTTCTTAGACGATATTAAAGAAGAAATAGATGATTTTAATCCTGACTGGGTTTTAGTCGATACAGCGGGTCAACTTGAATTATTTGCATTTCGAGAAACTGGACCTTTAATTGCTAGTTCATTGGGAATAGGTGATGTACAAAGAGCAGTTACTTTTTTATTCGATTCAAATTTAGTCCTTCGACCTAATGGTTTTATTTCTACTTTATTATTAGCGGCCTCAGTCCAGTTTCGTTTCAGAAAAATCTCTCAAATCAATCTTCTAACAAAATCAGACTTATTAGATGAAGATCAAATCGATATGATTGTTAATTGGAGTCAAGATTTTCAAGCTTTAGAGGACTCTACCAATGAACGAGAAAGTGGACTTATTCGAGAATTATCAATTTTGATTTCTGATGTGTTTATACAAATGGGTTCAACAGCAGAACTAATTCCTTGCACAACTAAAGAAAAACAAGGTCTTGATCTACTCTTTGGTTATCTACAAAGAGTATTTGATTCAGATAAATCTCCCTTTTACTAATGATATTTTTATATGAAAGTTTAAGTAATTTAACGTAATTCAATTAATTATTAAAAGAAAAGTAATAATACTTTTAAATTAACTTTTATAGAGCAAAAACCGCGTGAAAATAATAGGGCCATGTGCAGGAATAGGGTCCAGATTACGCCCGTTTACTTTAAGTAAGCCAAAAACCTTTATTCAAGTTGCAGGTAAGACTGTATTAGAACATATTTTAAATAAGTTTAGTGATACTTTTGATTCAGATACAGAATTAATTTTGATTGTAGGATACAAAAAACGACAGATTTCAGAGTTTGTAAAAGAGAAATATAAAAACACATTTAAATTAACTTTTATAGAACAAAAACCGCGTGGATACAATGATGATATTCCTTATTTCTGGGGTTTAGGAGAAGCGGTATATCTTGCTCAACAAAATTTTAATCAAAGTGAATATGTAAACAAAGAGGAAGATAAAAGGGAAGGAGCTTTAATATTTTTAGCAGATATGATACCTATTGATGATTATTCCTATATAATGTACAGATATTTTGAATCAAACGTGGATGGGATTATAACCGTAATGGAAGTTCCTAAAGAAAATGCAAACTCTTATGGAATAGTCACTGTCGATGAACATTCGATAATTCAGCAATTAATAGAAAAACCTGAAACGTATATTTCAAATTTAGCGATTGCTGGAATTTATGCATTTTCTAATTCAGCAACCCAAGCATTATTCAAAAACATTAAAAAATATTTAGATAAGCGAACAGAAGACTCAAAAGAAATATATCTTACAGAAAGTCTTCAAGATTTAGTAGATAGCGGTTTTAAAATTGCTGCGGTTAATCTAAAAAAGGGGATTCTGGATTTTGGAAGACCTTCTGAATTATTAAATGGAAATAAATATTTACTACAACAAGAATCAACAAAAAAAGAGGATTTTCAAAAGAATAATATTAATATTGATAAATCCTTCATAAGAAATCCCGTATATATCGGAAAAAATTCAAAAATTATTAATTCGGTCATCGGACCTTATGTTTCAATCGGCGAGAACTCTCACATCGAGAATTCAATATTGGAAAATAGTGTAATTGAGCAAGAAGTTATATTAAAAAATTTAATATCTGAAAATTCGATAATAGGGAATAATGTAAGAGTCGAAAATATAAGTAAAGATAATTTGATAATAGGAGATAAAACTATTTACTGATAAATCTTCAAATAATTTTAAAATAGATTTTTTTTTAGTATATATGAAATTTATTTATAGGAAGATAATTATTGTTATTTATAAAAATAAAGATCATAAAAAATTTTTAAGGAAAAAATATGCCATATACTATTGCTTTTGATATAGCCCACAAACCTCGAGGGAAGATTGATGAGAATCTAATTGAATTGAGAGATTTTCTAAATTCAAATGATTTTATTTGTTACAATTTCTTAGAAACGCCTATAACCCAACAATCATTAAAACCATTTGATATTTTAGTATTTGTATGTCCTGATTTTGCAAAGATATCTTCTATGGAGATCACAGAAATTTATAAATGGGTTGAGGAAGATGGTGGGGGGCTATTTTTATTATCACATGCAGGAGGCGATAGAGGGCGTAATAGTAATTTAAGTGAATTGAGTCAGCAATTTGGAATATTATTTGAGAATGATCAGGTGTTAGATGAGACTTCAAACTTAGGTTTGGAAAATTTACCAATTATCACTGCATTTATCCCGCCTCATCCTATTACTAATGGAATTTCTTCGATATGTTATAGATCCGGCTGTTCTCTTACTATAATGGGAAATGCATTTTCTATAGCATCATCAAATGAGACCTCAGAGCCATTCTCAACTCCATTAATGTGTGTTTCCCAGCCAGATAACGGAAGAGTATGTGCAATTGGGAGCTATGAATTATTTAGGGATAATGTTGGAGGCGGTTTCAATACTGATGATCATCCTACTTTAGCGTATAATATTTTTATGTGGTTGGTCTCTGATTATAGAATGGAATTAAGATCCAAAGGAGAAATACCTGAAGTTGTAACTCAACCAATAAGTCAACCTAATAACTATGTTTCTAGCCCAATTGAAACAATTCCAGATGAAAAAAGAAAAATTGATATCGATTTTTCAATGAGAATATCACAGAAAAGTGAATTGTTTGAATTGTTAAAGATATTCCAAAATCAAATTACTACCATAAAAAACACCATTGATAAATTAGTAAAGACTGCTAGTGCATCTAATAATGAAATGATTGAAATTCACCCTTCAACACTGAAGCCACCAAAATCAATACCTAAAGTTGTAGAAAAAACTGCTGATAATAGTTTTGATATGCTTTTAGAATCAGATAAAAGCCTTACTGATTTACCTCCTAAACCAGTAAGTCTGTTGAAGGATGCAGATATACCTTTTATTGGATTACCCCGCATTGAAGACGAAAAAAGTTTAGAATTTACCCCAAAATTAAAATCTAAAAAGAAGCTTAAGAAGAAGGAATTAAAAACAGAAAGAGATTCTTTAGAAAGTAAACTAAATTCGATGAGAAGTTTATTAGATTTTATCGAAAAGAAATTTCAAGCGGGTTCAATGGATCAAAAATCATATGAAAAAAGAACAAGTCAATTAAAAACAGATTTAAAGAAATCGGAAAAGAATCTTAAAGAAATTAATGATTTATTATAAATATTGAAATACTTTGCTGATTTCTTTCTAATCATTCATTTTTAGGCTTAAATTCTTCAGATACATAGGGTTGAGCATATTTATTTACAATTTCAAAGAATTCTTTATCTCCTACTCCTTTGGTTATTTTCTTTAACTCCTCTTTAATGATATTAAATGATTTTCTTAATTCTTCTTTTGAAGTTTCTTCATGTTTTTTTTTAACTTCTTGTACTATTTTTTTTATTATCTCATCAGGAATCTCTAAATCTAAAACCTTGATCTTTTGTTTTAATGCATGCAAAATTGATTGCGATCCGGAGAATTTTCCTAAGTAAAATTTACGGCGTCTACCAACCATTCGAGGATTAATGGGTTCATAAGTTAAGGGATGTGCCAAAATTCCCGCAATATGAAGACCACTTTCATGCGAAAAAGCATATTCTCCTACAATTGGTTTATATTGGGATAAAGGCTTACAGAAATATTTCTCACATACTTCACTCAATTCTGGTAATTTTGTTAAATCTATTCCCGTGTTAATACCCGTCCTTTCGAGAATTGTAGCAACTTCTTCTAATGCGGCATTCCCTGCTCTCTCTCCATATCCATTTATACATGTATGAGGATATCTACAACCTTCAAAAACACCTGTCACTGTATTCGCAACAGCTAAACCAAAGTCATTATGGGTATGAATCCCTATTGGTATTGGTTTTTTTAGAATTTGAATTACTTCTGTTTTAATTTTTTTAATGAGATATGATGTAGAATGAGGTGTGAGAACGCCTACAGTATCTCCTAATACAATTCTTTCAGCTCCCGCTTCTATAGAAGTTAAGAAAACATTTTTTAAATGTTCAAATTCTGCGCGAGTACCGTCTTCAGAGACCCAATTAACTTTAAAACCATTATCTTTAGCATAATGAATAGCGTTTGTGATTTGTTCTAATTCTTCTTGCTCTGTTAGCTTTAATGTCTTCATAAATATTGGCGAAATCGGCATAAAGATTACGATTTCTTTAAGATCAGCATAGATACATGCATCAATATCTTCTTTTCTTGGACGTGCAATCCCTACAATTGATGCATTTTTACAATTTTCGTTTACAATTGTTCTCACAATTCTTCTTTCAGATTCTGAAACGGCAGGATATCCAACAGCAATGATCTTTACACCAATCTCATCCATCATTTTTGCTAAATGTATCTTTTCATCTAAAGTTAGGTACACAGTTGGACTTTGTTCGCCATCCCTTAAAGTTTCATCCCATATACACACTTCTTTTGGGATATCAAGATCTTTGAGAGCAATTTTGTTATAATCCACTAAAAGCTTTTCTAATTCTTCTTTTGTAAATTTATAGCTCATGTTATACTCATAAAGGGATTAATCTTACTAAGTATCAAAATTGTTTAAAATAAATAAATTAAATTGTTTCTTGAAATTTATAAAAAAGTGAATAGTAAATAAAAAATTTTTAATTATTACATTAATTCAATGCTCATGACCGCAGTCGACTCCACATCCACACATTTCTGGTGGATCTGGTTCACATCCTGTTTCTACGATTTTTATTTTAAAGTTCAGAATTTTTCCTGCTAATGGATGATTCATATCAACTGTCACGAATTCTTCATCAACATCCTTGATCCAAGCAATTGAGTAAGTATTATTTGGGCCATCAATTCTTAGCATCATTCCTGATTCGGGAGTTATATCTTCTGGAAATTGTTCTATACTTACCGTTTGTGCTAATGTGGGATCAAAATCTCCGTACGCATCATTAGGTTCAAGACTTATTTCGAATTCTTCTCCAGTTTCTTTACCAATAACCGCATTATCAAAACCACGTATTAATTGCCCTTTTCCCACTTCGAATTTTAATGGTAAGCCATCATTTAGTTCAGTACTGTCGAAGATTGTGCCGTCATCCAAGCGTCCTTCATATTCGACTTTGATAATATCTCCTTTCTTAATTGCCATAAGTTATCCTTTTTTATTGTAATATTTAATATTGATATTGGTTGAGGATTTATTACTAAATTGTTTATAAATTAAAAATTATTTGTTATTAAGTACCTTCTTATATTTCTCTATACTTTTTTTTTAAAATCCTTTAAGAAAATAAGAAAATAGTAAAAAGATAAAGAAAATTGATTTATAATATTATTTAATAATATCCGTTATAAAACAGGTTTCACTAATTTTAACACCTTTAATTTGAGAAATCTTTTCTTCAATTAATGGATTAAACTGCTCAATAGATGGGATTTCTACTTTGATAAAAAGTCCACAATCTCCACTTAGACGCCAAATATCTGTAATCTCATCAATTTCGATTAATTCTTTCATAATAGCTTTAATTTCCTTGAAATCAGGTTCGATTTTGACTGTAGCACGAGTCTTAGGCTTGGAATTAATGTTATATTCAATAGTATACTTTTTTATTACGTTCTCGTTTTCCAAAGTTTTTACGCGTCTTCTCACTGTAGCCTCAGTCTTTCCAACTCTCTCAGCAATGTCGCTAAATGAAACTCTACCATTCTGTTTTAACTCCTCAAGTATTTTTAAATCAATTGGATCCAAATTTTATCAACCTCTTATGATACATTCCAATATTTTTAAATGATTTATTTGAAAATCAATTTTTAATATTAGTGAGATACTATCTTATGATTTTTAATTTTATAAAATTGTTAAACTTAATTACAAATTATATATATTTCGTAATAAATTTATTGCTTTTCCTTACCAAAAACTATTTTTTTCTTTCGAAAAATATTGATTTTGTCGTGAAAACTAAATCAAATGTCATATTTTCAAAATTTTAATCGTAAGCTTTTGTCAAAAACAACTATCTTTTTATTTAGAAGATAAATAAAATAAAGTAAATCTTCATCAAATTCATATAGCTTTATTATACTATAGAGTAATAAGGCTAATTATTGGATGACAAAATTATTTCTTGGTATAGATTGCTCTACTCAGAGTCTTACTGGAATAGTAATTGACAGTAATTCAACAAAGATCATCACCAAAATAATAATTAACTATGATAAAGATTTATCACATTTTCGTACTCAAAATGGGGTGCATATCTCTGAGGATGAAAAAGTGGTTTACTCTACTCCTTTAATGTGGGTGGAAGCGTTAGATTTATTATTTGAAAAGCTCCTAAAATCGAATGTTCCAATAAAGAATATCAAGGCAATTAGTGGCTCAGGACAGCAGCATGGCACTGTATATTTAAATAGTAAATTTCAACCTATTTTAAAAAAACTTAATCCACTAATGCCTTTAGCTAAGCAGTTAAGAGAGGTATTCTCAAGAGAGATTAGCCCTGTTTGGATGGATTCAAGTACTTCTCAACAATGCAGCGAAATTAGAGACAGTTTAGGTGGTTTAGAAGCGACCATTAAACTTACAGGTTCAAATACCTTTGAACGGTTTTCTGGACCTCAGATTAGGAAATTTTATCAGGAAAATCCCAAAAAGTATGATTCTACGGCTACAATCCATCTAATTAGCTCCTTTATGTCGTCTTTATTATTGGGAAAAAATTCTCCGATTGATCACGGTGATGGCGCAGGAATGAATTTAATGAATATAACCACTAAGAAATGGGATAATAAAGCGCTTAATGCAACTGCGCCAAACTTAACACAAAAATTACCGTCTTTAACAGAATCATCGAAGATTGTCGGTGAGATTTCATCGTACTATGTAGAACGATATGGGTTTTCTCCAGAAACTAACATAATTGTGTGGTCAGGAGACAACCCAAATAGCCTTATTGGGGTAGGAATTATTGATCCAGGTAAAGTAGCAATTAGTTTGGGTACAAGCGATACTTATTTTAGTTATATGAAGAGTCTCTCATTCGATCTTAGCGGTGAAAGCCATGTTTTTGGAGCGCCTACGGGAGATTATATTGGCTTAATCTGTTTCAAGAATGGTTCCTTGGCAAGAGAAGCAATTAGAGATCACTTTCATCTCAATTGGAATGATTTCTCTAAGATTTTAAAAATTACCCCTCCTGGAAATAACGGAAAGATAATGCTTCCCTACTTTTATCCTGAAATTGTACCTTTAATATTAGAGCCTAATGTATATCGTTTTGGTTTTGATGAGAATGATCTAGAGGCAAACGTACGAGGGATAATCGAAGCTCAATTTTTATCGATGCGACTTCACTCCCAATGGATAAAAGATAAACCCACTGAAATTATTGCAACTGGTGGAGGTTCAGAAAACCGAGAAATCTTGCAAGTTGTTGCAGACATTTTCAATACTAAGGTCATAATATCCAGGATTTCAGATTCTGCGGCATTGGGTGCGACATTAAGGAGTGCGAAATCGTATTATGACAATATTGGTACAAATATTAAATGGTCAGAGATTATGAAAAAGTGGGAAATTGTCCCTTCTAGTAAATCTATCCTCCCTAAAGACGGAGTTTGTCAATTATATAGTGATATGCTTAGCTTATACAGTAAATACGAAGATTTTGTATTAAAAAAAGGTGAAAATCCCGAAGCAATGAGAAAAAAATTCAAAAATAAATACTTTTCAACAAACCAAACCTAACAAATAAATTAGTACTAAATATAACATGAAAAGTTTTTCATAGTCGATGGTCTTATTAACAATATATGTCAAATGAAATACTTGAAAAATCTAGAGATAAATCTATTTTTCTCCCCATATTTGCTGTAATATTAATAATTTCTGCTGTAACTGTTATAATAATATTGATAGTAATCCAATCTGTCGCAGATAACAATACAGGGGGAGGAGGATGAGGATGTATAAATTTAGTACACTTATCGGGGAATTTTCTAAAGTTGGCAAATGTATGACGCTTGAGAAAAAACAATTGTCTCAAGAAGACCCTCCCTATGCATGGGAGTTTTGTCATTATCGTGAAATATCGTATTGATAACTAATAATTAATAGGATGGAAGATAATATTAACTATATAACAAAATTCTTATAAATGCCTAAAACCTCTTCAATTACACGATTTTAAATTTTGGTGGTCAATAATGTCAAAAGAAATTCCAGAAAACGTGAAAGAATCTCTAAGAAACATAGGATTAACGGATTATGAAATTGCGATTTATCTCACCCTTATCGTTAAGGGACCAATGGATGCTCGAGAACTCTCCGAGGCTTCAGGAGTCCCCTATTCGCGAATATATAATATTCTCACACAGTTGGAAAAGGAAAAGAAGTTTTTGGTTAGGGAGGAAGAGAGTCGCCCTTCGAGGTATTTTGCGAAAAGCCCGGATGAGGCGCTTATAATAGCCAAGAAACAATATAATGATAATTTTGATAAATATTCCAATACAATCATAAATACACTAACTCCTATATATCAATCACATGATACTCCGATAAAAGTTGCATTATATATACATCGTGGAAGGAATATATGCATTACAAAGAGCTTAACATTAATCGAACAAGCTAAAAATGCCCTCTATTTGGTTGCGTCCGATTTTGAATTTCTTGACATCTTTTATGATGATATAAAGAAAGCTCGAGCAAGAGGAGTCACAGATATTCGAATTCTAGTTGAAGATGAAGCTTTTAAAGATAAAGAATTTATTGAATTATTGTCAAAATATACTAAAATATCTGTTATACGCTCACGTGATCAAGTTTTTGGAAATTGTGCTGTTATCGATGAGGGAGAGGATGCCTTCATAATTTTAACTCAAAAATTCTTCAAAAAGTTGTCCTACTTTGGTGTGGTCACCGATCACATTGCGTTTGGACCAGCAGCTAATTATTACTTTAGTTATTTATATAATACCGCTAAGGAATATAAATTAAAGTAAGAGCTCTTTAATTATTTTTATATTCTGGATTCCTTATAACACATCCCGTATGTTTATCTAATTTCATCAATTCAGAACATTTTGAACATGCTATACATGTTTCTTTTTTATCGATAATTCCGTTTTTGAAGATTTGTTTTGGAAAATTTGGATTAGCAAATGCCATTCTTCCAAATCCACAAATGTCTGTGTTATTATTTTCAATCATCCCTGCTGCTAGGTATCCAGCAAGGTGACGTAAGTAAGAGAATCCAGAACCAATGACAATCATATTCCTAGGAATGGTTTTTTTAATTTGACCCGTTAAGTCCATAATTCTATAGAGACTTAATAATGGGTGTTCTGGAGGAAAAGGTTCGCCTTTAACGGGATCATCAAAGGGACGAGTAATATATGGTCGAAAATGAGGATTACCACACGTCAAATTGATTAATTTAACCCCCCCTGTATATAAATCTTTAATTAACTTTATTGGCTCTGATAGATCATAATTAATTGAAACTTCACTATTTTCTCTAGGTCCTACTCCGAATCCATAAGGATATTCAATCCCATCATAAATACTTAATCGTGTCGTTATCAGAAAATTATCAGAGGAAATTTTATTTTTTAGAATCCTAATTATATCTAAAAGAAATTTGGTTCGATGCTCTAATTGCATTCCTCCATAAATAGAATTTTCTCTTATTCGTGAAGATAATAGTTCATTAATCAAATATCCATGGCAAGCTTTTATATCAACTCCGTCAAAACCTACCTTTTGAGCAATTAACGCCTTCTTTACCCAAATATTTTTGAGTTCATTGAGCTCTTTATCGGTGATGACAACTCCTTTTTCTTTGGATGCCTTAATTGCTCGATCTAATTTCATATTATGATAAGCTCTAATAGGAAATCGCTCACTATTTAATTTACTATATCTCCCTGAATGGTTTAATTGGAGTATAAGGATACATTTGTCTTTAAAACCGAGTTTATGTAATGTATGATTGCATTCTTCTCGTACTTTTGTTATAATCCTTTTGAACTTATCAGCATTTTTCTCATTTAAATGGAGTTGATGAGAATTCGAACGACAACTTTCAGAAATTGCTGTTGCTTCGAACCAGATCAGGCCTACCCCACCTTGAGCATACTTGATGTATCTCTTTAAAGTTAATTCACTAGGGGTTCCATCAGAATTCGCATCAAAACCCTCCATAGGTTGGATTGAAATTCTATTAGGGATAAAGATATGACTAGATACTTTGGGCGTTTTTAAGAGATCGACATTGTAACTTAAAGGTAATTTTATACCCAATTTTTCTAATTCTTTGTTTAGGTCTTCAAGATTTTGATATATGAAACTATGATACGTTCTTTTTGGCATATTAGAATTTAATTTTTTAATTGCCTATTTTATTTATTAAAAACTATTAAAGATAAGGTTATTTAAATTGTGATTTTTATCAAATTATAACTTTAATACATTGTTTTATACACATAAAAACAGCTTCAATAAATAAGATGTATTATGGCAAATAGAGAACATATTAAAATTGGTATTATAGGATGCGGTGAAATTGCAAGAGAATTTAAAGCGTTCTTTAAAATCGTTAAAAATGCAAAGTTTGTTGCTGCTGCCGACACCGAATTTAAAAGAGCTAAAAGAATAGCTGGTAAGGAATGTGCTTATACCGATATTAATGAAATGTTTGACAAAGAGGATTTTGATGTGTTGTATATCGCAACACCTCATTATCTTCACAGAGATCATATAAAATTAGCTTTTGAAAATGGTAAACACGTGTTTTGTGAAAAACCTGCTGGTATCTCGGTTGAAGATGCTCGGGAAATTTATCACCTAGATAAAAAATATCCTCATCTTAAACTGGGATTTAATTATCAATATAGATATGATCAGAAGTGTTTTGAATTGTCGAATGGGATAAATGAAGGTGTCTTGGGTGATATTTATTACGCAAACTGTAATGTCTATTTTAGTAGAGATTCTTCTTACTTTAATGACGCTGATTGGAGAATTACTAAAAAGTTCGCAGGAGGCGGTACACTAATCACTCAAGCATCTCATATAATTGATATTATGATCTGGGCGTTAGGAGAACCAAAAACGGTCATAGGAAAAATAAAAACTATCAAATTTAAAAATATAGATACCGAAGATTTGGGATTTGGAATCGTAGAATTCGAAAACGGAGTTCTCGCTCAAATAAATAGTTCTATGATTGTCGAACCTCCTTTTGAAAGTACAAAAGGAATGGTAGAATTATTGATTTTCGGAAAGAAGGGACGTGCAACTTATAGTGGACCTGTTCCATCTTCCTTAAATTGGTATGGCGTTAAGAATTATTCTCCCAAAAAAATGTATAATTACGCTCCTTATATTGCTGGGAGTTTAGAAGCTTTTGCCGATTGGATTTTAAACGATATTCCTTATCTAAATACTATAGAGGAAAGCTCTAAAGTCTTACGGTTAATTTGCGCTTTATATAAATCCTCTGAAACTGAAAAAAAAGAATTGGTTGAAAAATTATTCTAATAATTGATATAGTGGTTTTTTAGCCTACAATCTTTTGAAAAACCCGTAGAAAATTTTCTCCGGCTATTTTCTGTATGTCATTATCGCCGTATCCTCTGGAAATTAATCCCTTGATTAAATTAGGAAACTTTTCATAACTCTCAAAATCCTCCATTTTGTCCAAGAAAGTAGCTCTATGTTCTTGACGAAATCCTAATATCCCAATTAGCTCATCAATTTTTTTGGCTAAATTATCTGGTAATGAATAGCCATAGTAATCAGTACCAATTCCCACATGATCAATCCCCACTAAATTGACAATATAATCTATGTGATCTAGCCAATCCTCTATCGTTGTTTTTGATTTGTTGGATAAAAACCCTGGAACCGTTAAAACACCGACATACCCTCCTTTTTCTGCGATAATTTGTAATAATTCATCTGATTTAGCCCTATCATGTTTAAATACACTATCTGCTAATGTATGAGATGCAACTACCGGTTGTAATGAATTTATAACAGCATCCATAGATGTTTGAGGTCCACAATGTGAAATATCTATAACTGCCCTTAATTGATTAATTTTTTCAATAACTTTTAATCCAAATTCCGTTAACCCTTTATCACGTCTTGCAGTACAGCCAGTCCCAATGCTATTTTTACTATTATATGTTAATTGCATTATTCGAAATCCCATCAAATAAAAATGCTCTAAAAGTTCGAGATCAGTACCGATAAACCCTAAATCTTGCAGGTTGTAAATAACTCCAATTTTTTTTTCCATTTTAGCATATCTCATATCCTCGGCATGGAGGATTTTTACAAAAAATTCCCCTCTATTCTCTAAAAGATGAGTCATTAATGCAAGATTGTGCCGAACACCCTCGAGAGAGTATGGTTTTTCATGAATAGGTCCAAGTGTCCAACTTACGCAATTCACTCCCGAATCTTTCCATGCGCTTTTTAAGTTATTAAAGTAATCATCATCTGAAACAGCAGCTTTCGAAAAATCTAATAATAATTCTTGGACTATCTTGAAGGGATTGAGATCTAATGCTAACAGCTCATCGGTTTTTTTGATAAATGGCTCGGTCCATAAGATGGGACCATGACTAAGCGTATCAATTATGATACTCCTTTTGATTATATTCTTAACTCTTTCACTCAAATTAATCATCTATACTTTCCTTTGATTCATGACTAAAAAATAATAAGGAGAAAAATAATATAAAGGTTATATGTTTACCTTTACCACGACACGGTAATGGCTTTTTCAGGACATATTTCAACACATTTAAAACATCGAGAACATAAAGAACCCCAAATAGGCGTAATACGCCAATCCTGGGGATCATATGGGTTTTCTTGTTTATCTTCCGTTCCAATTGTTGGATGCATTACAAACACCGCCGGATCACATGATTTTAAGCATAAACCACAATCTCTGGGATCGATTTTGCCTTTTTCTCCACAGATAGAATAGTCAATTTCAATTTTGGTCCTTTTCTTTTTTTTACTCTTGCTCATATCATCACCTAATACGTTCCATCAAATCCGGGATATTCCTCCCTCGGAATTAATTTTAAAGCATCATATTTGCATGCGTGACGACAAATACCACATCCAAAGCATTTATTATAATCGATAATTACTCTATCCATCGATGGAATATAGCGAATCGCATTTAACTGACACATCGCTACACATTGTTTGCATCCTTGACATTTATCTTGGTCAAGTTGAATAATATATTCCGCCTTGTACATGACATGAAGATCAAAATTGTTTCTTAATGTAAATCCTCCGCACTCGGGACTTTCACAAGAACATATCGCATTAATATATGGAACTGGTTGGAACCAAACTGATGAGATATATCCCTTTTTATTAAATTCTTCTAACTTTTCAATAGCAGTTTCTCGATCAATTCTACATGTCCTCTCTTTAGGAATAAAACGTGGTAATTTTTCAATTACTTCAGATAATACCCCAAAATTAATACAAACCGCTTCCTTTTTTTTCCTTTGCATCCAACGGCACATACAGTAATTTAAAATGATCGGTTCGTCAGCTAATTGAGACATAATAATCTGAGCATCCTCTAATGGAATAACCTGACCAAAATGACCATCAGCATTTTTAGGATTCCTATTTTTCTTTTCACTATGAATCATGGCTTCTGCTTTGGAGCGAAGAATCCTTCCAATGATTGGCATCTTTAATTTATATCCCAAATCTTTAGACGAGAACCCTGTTATCTTCCGAATATATATCTGCTCAAAATTCATCCATTGTTCAGTAAGATACTCTCGCATATCTTCTTCAGATGAGATTTGATCCGCATGATAATTCTTAGAATTCATGTACCATTTCTTTCCAGCGCCATGTTTTGTACACCATTGACACACTTACCAATACACCCTTTTTCCTAATTTTTATGTTTAAATTTTTCAGAATAATTTAATTAACTAGATTTACAATATTTAGAATTTAAACTTTTCAATATTTTTTATTTTTTTAAAAATCGTAAAGGACTAATAAGAAGATATCGGTAAATTATAAATACTAAAGCAATCATTTTAAACTAAATTTTTTAAAATCTTATAATAATCATAAAATTAGAATAAATAATTATAGTTCCACCCTTTTCTTCTCAATTTCCATTAATTCTCTCCGTAGAATTTTGCCAGAACCAGATTTTGGGATGGATTCTACGAATTCAACCTCCCGGATTTTTTTATAAGCTGAAATACGGTCAGCTACCCAATCTATGATCTCTTGCTCCCTCACTTTTCCTTTAAATTCGGGTTTTAAAATTATGAAAGCTTTAGGTATTTGACCGATATCGAGTTCTTTGGATGGTTTGCCGATAACAGCGGCATCAAACACGTGTGGATTCTTAAAAAGTAAATCTTCGAGCTCAGCGGGAGCGATACTCCACCCCTTATATTTGATCATTTCCTTGATGCGATCGGCAAGATGTTCATATTCATCTTCATCTATATGAGCCATGTCGCCCGTTTTTAACCATTTTTCATCCGTAATAGGATCAATCCAAAAAGCGTTTTCAGTATCTTCTGGCTTGTTCCAATATCCTTTCATGACCTGAGGTCCTTTAATAACGAGTTCTCCCACTTGTCCGCGTTCCGATAACTCTTTACCAGTTTCAATATCAATTATTTTATGAAAAGTATCGGGAATGAGCGTTCCTTGAGATTCCATTTTGGGTCTATACATTGGATTGACTGCAACTACCGGAGATGCTTCGGTTAAACCCCATCCATGTTGTACGGTTACTTCTAAAGCATTACATTTCTCTCTCGCAAGTTTATCAAACCTATCGAGAAGCTCTAAAGGAATGGGCGCTGCACCATTATTAAAGATCTTGAGATTGGTCCAATCATATCCATTATTTTTTGGGTCTTCAAGATGCCTAACTACTGCTAAAAATATTGGAGGAACACACAAACTGTATGAGACTTGATATCGCTCAATTAGTTCACAAAATTCTCTTACATCAAATCGGGGTGTAACCACTTGTGCTGCCCCCAACCATATTGATTGATTCATTCCAACATTTAATCCATAAATGTGGTAGAGAGGCAAGACAATCATAGCAACATCTAACTCACTTAATTCGAAAATCTGTGATACTTGAATAACATTTGAAACGATATTATAATGGGTGAGCATGGTGCCTTTTGGAAGTCCTGTTGTTCCACTGGTGTATACGAGAGCTGCGAGATCTTCTTCAGTATCAAAACTTATATCTGGAGGATTTGAAGTAGTTGTTTCCATTAATCGGGACCATCCTAATGTTCCTTCTGGTAGTTCAATATTGGCTCCCTCTTCAGACTCCATAATTATAACATGCTTGAGAAATGTTTGGGATCTCACTTTATCTAGAACAGAATAAAGGTTTTGAGAAACTATGACAGTTTCAGCACCTGAATCATTTAACTCGTATTTTACTTCAGTTTCTTTAAATTGTGGATTCATTGGGACCAAGATTGCCCCCGCTTTCTCTAAGCCATAAAAAGAGATCTCCCACTCTATCGAATTTGGGCTGAATAAAGCAACCCGATCTCCTTTTTTCACGCCTAAATTTTTCAATATAGTTGCAAAAATATCTACTTTTCTTTTAAACTCTTGAAAAGTCATTCTCATAGGATATAGAAAAGCGAATCTCTCGGGAAATCTTCCTGCAGTATCTTCCAGCAAAGCCTGGACGGGAATTCTAGGATAATAGAGGTGTCCTCTTTTAAATTTTACCATTATTATCACATTGATTTTACATTATAATTGAATTTTATTATTCTTAAATGTTCCATCATTCCAGTTCCGTTCTCCCTTGTATTAAGATTTTTCAAAATTTCTATATACAAGTGATTTAAAGATTAAAGTTCATATCTAATAACTGTTTAAATTAATACAGGTAAAAAGTTAATATGTCGCAAAAACTCATTGATATTGAGATTTCAGGTCATCAAATAAACATTTCGGGGGCGCTTTCAATTAAATTACAGCTAGCAAAAGGTTTTGAATATATAGGAAATCAAGAGATAGTGATATATGATTGTGCTAAAGTATTTCATTATGTATTTACTAATTACTATACCAATAAACAGAAAGAAAGACACATCTCGAAGTTATTTTTTCTTCAGCATGAATACTTCCTCCCTAAAGTTAATAAATCATATAAATATGAATCAATGGATATACTCGAACTAGGAGGAATTTTATGGCAAAGGGACAATTTTATAGATCGAACAACATATGATGATTGGGAGCCTAATTCTGATGTATTTCAGTTGATTACATTTGTGGAGAAAAATAAGTACATATTTCCCTCCATGGTTTTCACCAATCGTCTTGTCACAATGCTCAATGAGGAAAAGAATCAGGAACTACTGATTTTATATTTAGAAGAGATTGTGGAAGAAAAATGGAAAAAACTTAGATCGAATGGACAACTAGTAGATTTTCAATGGAAAAAGGAGCAGATAGAATTACAAAAAAGAGCTCTTTCATCCTTTACAGTTCTGTAATATCTTTTTGTTCCGTGAATCTCATTTAAATTTGATGTCTGGAATCATTTTGATTATATTTTATGATTAATTTTTATTGTTCTGAGATGTTCCATCATTCCACTCCCAACTTCACCGGTGTCTAAATTCTTCATTACTACCATTTGTTCAAATAATTCAGTATAACCAGTAGGAAAATTTCTTACAAATCTGATAAAAGAATCTTTTTTTATTCGTTCTGCTCTAATTTCATAAATAGCCCCTGTCTTATCAGTAATAGTATAAATACTTGAAAGGGGACTCTTAAATTGATCATTATCAATTTCAGTTTCAATCTCTAATGATTCCAAGGGAATATTCCCTTCTTTACGGGACAAATGACCTGAAAGATCAATTCTAGTGTTTATATAATCTTTACGAAAAGCACATGACCATTCTTTAAATTGAAAATGGGCAGCATACCATTTATCAAATTGGTGCCAATCTCTAAACCCCCAACTCTTATCTCTCTGTCCATACCCTTTAATCTTTAAAATATTTCTGTTATTAACACTTAATGATCCACTTATAAGTCCAGAAGCCTCAAAATGCTGATGCCAAGAAGCTGAAGAATCTTTTCCAAAGCTATAACTAGGAAATCGGGTTTCAAAACTAATATTAAAGGATAGCTTTCTTGAGGCATATTCTATTTGCCATTTTTTAAAAGGAGTAATTAGTTTATAAATAAGTCTCTTTTCTCGCAACATGTGATTAATATCATTATCATATTTCTCAAGTGAAGGTTCTTTATAGTAGATTTCATTTCTATCCTTCAAAAATAAAATAAAAACGAATTCACGCTTATTTTCATTGGGAACAATACCAATTGTAGAAAAACCTGAGATTTTATTTTCAACATCTACCCAATTAAAGTAATAAGATTCGCGCCACTTTAGTTCCTCAGTAGGGATATGGAGGAATTCATCAGAATCATTTAAATTAAAGGATTCTTTTTTTCCATCCATTTTAATTAATCCTCTGGCAGTAAATATAGTGATGGTCCTTCTCTCTTTTTCTTAGCTTTGCTTCTAAAAAGACGGGGGATACCAGGGTCAAAATCACTTTCCATAAAATGAGGAATATATTTATTCATGGTTCTTTCTGTGAGATCCCAATTAACTTCATCTGTAAATCCTATGAAGTTTGTAAATCTAGCATAACCATAACAATATGCATATGCTCCTGCAATTAATCTTTGTTTTCGGTCCCATTTCGAAAATTTAAGAAATAATTCTTTATTGGCATTAACAGAATAGTCGCTAAAAGGTTGAAGTTCATCAAAATCAATTGTTTTGACCTTTTCCCCCTCTCTTATAAACAGCCCTATACCGGTAATATGTTTAGAAAAATCAGCAGGATTTGTTTCAAGAGTAGCAAAGTCATCGAATGATACCTCAACATCTTTCAGGCGATATACAAATGCAATATTATTATAAGGTGCTTCCGCTTCTGTCTTAGACCAAGTAAAATGAGGTTTACCGCCATCATATAAGTGTGATATTTCTCTAAAAACCAATTTTTCATTATTTCCTACTTCATATGGCCCATGGTCACATATTTTTGCTCTAGCCTCGCACTCATCTAGAAAGGATAGAGTTTCAAGATTTGCCATTATTCTCTTTATCTTATTTGCTTTCTCAAAAGTGACATCAACGATTCTATCATTAACCCAGTCAACATCTTCCTGATTTAATGCGACATTTTTTTTATTGGAGTCATACACAGATAATTGATTATTTGGAAAATAGGATCGAGCCAAACGATTCCAGAAGTCTAACACAAATATTGTCTGTTCTCTCTTTTCTACCGTTTCTGTTTGTGGATCTCCATTATTTCTTGAGATTTCCCCCATTCTTCCAACCATATAATATAAAGGAAGATAAAAGATACTTAAGGCGTGAATTTCTGATAAGATTTTTCTACTTTCTTTCCCCATTTTTTCGGGAGTGGTCTTTTTTGCGACTTTACTCAATACATCATAAAGCATATCATAAGCATTATAAAAAGATACACAAATATAGGCGGTTACTGGAAAAAGTTGACTTTCTAAGAGACCACGTTTTGAAACTTGAAAGTCCACAAGTTCTGATGCTTTCTTAATCAATTCATTGGCTTCATTCACATTCATCTACGTTGCGCTCCGAAATTAAAATAAAGTTACATCTATAAAGACTTCTATTTTATATAAAGTTTTAAACATCTTATAAGACCCTTTGATAAAATTTAAGTATTATATAAAAAATTAAAATGTAATTAGTTTATCTCATTTCGATTTAAATTGAGGAATATTACTATGGAAAAAATCGGAGAAGGTTTTTCTTGTTCATCAAAAACAGAGGTATCTGGTGAATTAGTTTATATTAAAACCATAGAAGATGTTGTCAATTTATTTGATTCTGCTGCGGGTAAAATATGCATTGTGGACGATGCCGGAATAACAACTCTAAGCCCTATATTATCAGAATTAGTAGGGACAATTTGTACTACAGGTGGGCCAGGATCTCATTTAGCCATCGTTTCAAGGGAATTTGGCATTCCTTGTATTATGGCTATAAAGTTAAACAGAAAAAATATTTCTAGTTTGAATGGAAAGAGAGTTTTGCTTAAGCATAATGGAGAAAATAAAGGATTCATTTATTTAATTGAATAATTTTCAAATTTGATTTAACTCTTTTTAGAATTATGGAATATATAGGATTTATAGATGAAGAAACTAGCAACAGTGAGTTATATGGCAGAAAAGGTTCAACCATCATTGAAATGGCGAATATCGGGTTAAATGTCCCTCCAGGATTTATTATCAATACAAAATCATATAAATTATTCCTTCAAGAATCTAAGTTTCAAGATGAGATTTTTGAAATATTATCAAAAGAATATCATCCAAAATCTGTGATAAATATTTCAAGTAAAATAAAAGATTTATTTTTAAGTTCCAATATTCCAAAAAAAATAATAAGCGAAATAAGAAAGGCTTTTCATAAAGTTAAAGAAATTTTAGGTGAAAATCCATCATTTGCGGTTAGATCTTCAGCAAACATAGAAGATTCAGAAAATTTTTCTTTTGCAGGACAAGCTGAAAGCTTTCTTAATACTAAAAATCTTGAAGAAATTATGCTTTCAATAAGAAAATGCTGGGCATCGTTATTTTCACCTCAAGCTCTCCTCTATATTCTTCATATGAAAAAAATGGGAGTAGAGCTCTCCTTACTAGATATTGAAATTGCTGTAATCATCCAAAAAATGATTAATCCCGACGCATCTGGAGTATTATTTACCGCTAATGTTATCAACAATAATCTAGGAGAAATGATGATCAATTCAACTTGGGGTTTAGGAGATACTATCACCAATAATGCTATCATACCTGATGTGATAATTTTAAATAAAAAAAACGCGACAATTCTGACTAAAATAATCGGAGAAAAAGAAAAAAAGTCAGTACTAAATCCAGAAGGATCATCAACCATTCTAATTGATATGGACGATAATTTAAAGAAGATATGTTCCTTAAATCAATTACAACTCAATAAACTCTATCATTTGGGATTAAAACTTGAAAAATGCATGAAATATCCACAAGATATTGAATGGGCTATTGAAAATGATATTTTATATGCACTTCAATCAAGATCAATTACTACTCTTGATTCTTAATTTTTAAGTATATTAAAAGTGTTAAAAATAGAATAATAAAACAGACCATTATTTTAAAAATGCCCTTTTTCCTAAAAAGATAAAAAGCTCTCCTAATTCAAATAAGGTCAATGGGTAAACTAATTGAGCCATATCATGACGTAATTGCTGTTTATCTTTACCTGCACAAATTAATTTTTTTATGTCTTCAACATAATCATCCATATTCATAAAAAGAATTTCTATCTTTGCTGTACCTGTTAGTTCCTCTATATCTTTATCTAAATGCTTTTCTACTTGATTTAATAAACCTAATTTCAACTTTGGATCTAATTCATATTTTGAAATTAAACGATTCATCTCTTCTATGATAATATTTAAACTTAAATTCCAATCCTTATTTTCTTTATATCTTGGAATAAGAATATCACTGATTATTACCTCAAAAAGTGTTTCTGGTGCTTTTTCGTCAAACTCCAATTCAAATTTTGTACTTAATTTAATAGTTTCAACCAATTTAAACCTCAACTCAAAAATAAAATAAAATTATATTCTTATTAAATAATAGACTATTTTTTTTTAACTTTTTGCACTTCTATAGCAATTCATTCAATAAAAAAAAAATCTGAATCGTTTCACAATAATTTTTTCTCAAGTTATCATTAAATAAAATTAAATTAACAATCCTTCCAAAATGTATAATAGTGACAACATCCATTTTAAACCCATATCTAATTAATAATTTATTTTTAATAATAGTGAGAATCATGTCAAAAACTGTTTCAGATAACCAATATCGTCAACCCCTTATAAAAAAGGGCTATATTAAGATCCTTTTATCAGCATTTTTTATGTTAATTTGTGGGTTAATAATTACGTCAATAATATCTTTCGTTCCTAGAGTTTTCATTGGCAACCCTGGTTACCAAGATTATCAGAACTTTGCACGAATTAGTTCAGGTATTGCAAAATTATTTATTGAAATCGGATTAGTACTTTTTTCAATTTCCTCTTTTTTAGGAGCAATATCCGATGCAAACCTTGGAGATAATGTTAAGCGAGGAATGATGATTGCTTCGGGAATATCGATATTCGGTTTAATCATTGTTTTCCTTTTCCCATTAATGTATATATATTAAAATATTATGATTTTTAATTATTGAGCCGCATAAAGGAGTAAAATTGGATTTTGAGTATTTATAGATTAGCAAAATATACTAGGTGACTAATAGAATTTAAATTGAAATAAAAGAGAAAGAATAACATCCTAATATAGAAATCCAATATGGAATGGGTATAGACAGAGTACAATAATTACTTTTTATTCTTCACCGAAATTACTCAAATAATAAAATCTTTTTTCTCTAAAACTCAATGATTAAAAGGAAGTAGTAAAATCGGAAACCACGAGTAGATCAAAACTTTAAAAAGAGGAGACGTATTTATCTAATAACAGGGTTAAGGGTTGAGGTATTTAACCGATCTTCCATCGGCTTTAGGTATAAGAATATATTTTGCTATCATGGCTCCGATTTTTTTGTTATAAGTATATATTAATTGAAGTTATTTAAATATCTATCTTTTCATAGGATAAAAGGGAAAATCGATTTTGATAAGCGAAAGGGTTCTAAAAGTCAAACAATTAGCTATAATTATTAAACCAACATTTTTCTATTTTCATAAGGGTTATATGTAAATTCTAATAATCTTAAACCTATAAAGAAATCATACTGAAAATATTGGCATAACAGTGAGATATTATTTGTATCTACATTTATATATATTAATCAATTATTTTCTTCTTTATTTTTTTGAAAATATTATAACCTAAATTTATTTTCTGTTCATTAACTAAATCAATTAGAATATTATAGATCATAAATTCTCCATACTTTTCATTAAAACGTTTTATAATTGATTTCAGATGTTTTTTTTTGGTGATAGAATTTTTCCTACGAGTAACTATAAATGCTTCCATTTTTTTCTTTAGCGTTAATTTGATATTTTTATCATAAAATCGAGCAATTTTAAATCCAGAGAATTTTGTACAAAACATATTCCAGTTCGGAATCAGCCTAAAATTAATATCTCGATAAAAGTATGTATTATAACCTGATTTAAAGATTCCTCTTTTCTTTTTTTTAATAACTTTGGAAAAATGCAAAGCAAACGGTTTATTAAGTCCTATCTTATTTTCCTGAACATTCAAATTGACATAATAAACCCTCCCTCCATACATTTTATGGAGGAATTTTTCTGAAGGGCTTATTTTCTGTTCTTTAGAATGGCGTGGATATTTTTTAGATGCAACACAATTTCCTTCTCCGTGGATAAGCCATAATACATAAATTCCCAAGTGATTATAATCGTTACTTCTTTGAATAATTTCATTTACAGAAATTTTTGAATTTTGAATTTCAACGACAATCTCCTCTCCAGACTTTAGTTTAAAATAGACATCAGCAAACCTATTCCCAAAATATTTCTCTATAGCTCTTATCGATATTGTATTAGTATTCTCATAGATATAATCATAAATTAATTGTTTTATCGCTTTATGGTAATATGATTCAGATGAGGTACTTACTAAAGCAGTGTCTTTCATATTCATTCTTCAACGAGGATTTTCATATTTAAATGAATTTATGACATGTTCATAAAAAAAAGAAGACTCTTTTCGAATTTTATGAATTTTTGTATGATTTTTCTTTTATATAGATCTAAAATTATAATAATTCACTTATCTGTAGGCAATTATAAATAATTAAAAATAACTAAAGGTGAGACATATGGTTGATAAACATAGTCAAAGTTTTTTTGGGCAATCGTCTGGGATTACTCTCGTTAGTACCTCAAAAAGTAATGACTATATCTTTTTTAAATGTATAAAGAAAAAAGAGAATGGTATTTGGGAAAAACCATCGCTAAAAGAAGGAAAAACAATTAAATGCAATTTAGATGAGATTGTGATGATATTAGAGGTCCTAAGAGGAAAAAGAAAAGTATGGAGTAGTTACCATAACTTTAATGAGAATAAGACTTCGATCTCGTTCAAGTGGGATGAGAACAGTAATGATAAGCTTTATATTAATATCGCCAATTACTCTAAAATGCTTTCATTTTCTCAAATTGAGATCTTACGAATGCTTTTACAACACCTACTTAAAGAAAAGATAATTCACGCGACAATTCCAAAGAAAAGGAGTTTTAAATCAGAAAGAGGTGCGCAGGGTAAATTAAAAGAATTTAGTGATAATGAAAATGATGATTTGCCCGTAATTATTGAAGAGAAAATTAATATGGATGGTGAAAAAATAACAGAAGTCAATGGCTCAATTAAGGGGGAGTCAGAAAAAGCATTACTCCTAAATCTTACGAATGGAAAAGAAATGTGGTTTCCGAAATCGGTTATCCATTCAAACTATATACCAGAGAAAGAAGTAAATCAATCTTTTAAGATTGATAGCTGGATCTTAAAGAAGAATAATATTATTGTTAAAACTATGTAAATTAAATTAAATATTCTATTCGAGATTTTTAATACTGGGAATGTACTTTTCATCACAAAGAATTTTAAGTTCTTTATTGTAATCAATCATTTTCTTAGCAATTTCTGGATGAGAAAGAAGTTGCAGTTCAGCTTTATCATTTCGATCCCATAAAAGATATGGAGTATCCTCATAGGGTAATAATTTTTTAACTTCATTAATCCAACTCTCAGGTAATTCATTCTCTAGGTTTACATCAAGCATTTTTCCTAAAAATATTGTCCAAGCTCTTGGAACAACCGTCATTAAATAACCACCTCCTCCTACTGCAATCCATTTGTTCTGACAATAATCACGAACACTGGTTCTAATTGTTTGAGCGATGTCTTTATATACTGATAAAGAGAGCCCCATTTGGGTTAAAGGGTCATCATAGTGCATGTCCACACCTAATTGGGTAAATAAGACGTCGGGAGAAAAGGTTTCTAAAATTCTTGGAACACAATATCGAAATAACTTTAAAAACATTTTATTGCTTGTACCCGGAAGTAATGGGAAATTAATAGAAGAACCCTTTCCAGCGCCTTCTCCTGTCTCATTTGTGCTTCCACTTCCTGGAAATAAAAACTTTCCACTTTGGTGAAAAGATATGGTCAGAACCCTTGGATCATCATAAAAAATCCATTGTACACCATCCCCATGATGACAATCTATATCTAAATAAGCGATTCTGATATTTTTTTGTAGCGTCTTGAGATATTTTATTGCAACAGCAATGTCGTTAAAAATACAAAATCCAGATGCTCTATCTTTCAATGCATGGTGAAGACCTCCAGCAGGATTAAATGCTATTGCGATATTATTATCATTCCAGACCATATCTGCTGCCATTATACTTGCTCCACAAACTAACGCTGATGCTTCATACATACCCTTAAAGATGGGATTATCTCCTGGTCCTAAACCGTATACAAATGGAGAAATATTTGGTTCCCTTGGATTGATGCTTAGCTTTTCTACGGCATTTACATATTCGAGAGAATGAACGCGTAATATTTCTTCTTTGGACGCTGGTTTAGGCGTTCTAATTTCAAGCGATTTATTTCTTAGTAATCCTAATTTTTCCATTAAGCTATATGTCAGTTGTAATCTTAGGGGTCTAAGTGGATGGTCTTGACCAAAATTATAATCTTGATATTTATCTGTATAAATTAATCCAACTTTGTCCACCATAATAATATTAAGAATACTAAATCCTATTAATTTTTTTTAAGTTGTTCTAATAAGTGATTTAAGCTAAAAACCTATATTTTCTTATTTCTTTATCATGAGTTTAGACTATTGCTAAAATACAAACAATTATATTATTTCAATATCATATAAAAAAATAAAGAAATACATTAATAGATTATCGTAAACTACTTTTCGGAATGAGATAATGAGTCAACGATTTAAAAATTTTGCAGCAAGAGTTGCGAAAGATAACGAATTCAAGCCACTTAAAAACCAGCTGTTAAATTATCTAAAAAAAGAAAGTCAGAACAAGTATAAAAATTATCCAAGGCTCATAGAGTTGATGAAGAAATATTGGCCAAAATATAAAGAGGGTTCACGGATATCATATCTTTTAAAAGATCATTACGAAGAGATTTTTTATTTCTATCTTAATACTATTTTCCCCTTTCGGAAAAGAGGTCTCTCTTTTTTAAATCCAGAAGCACCTACTCCTGTTGATTTTAAGCTGGAATATCGCTATAGATATAATTCATACGAGATTCAAACAATCCAGAAATTAATGGGAGAAATGAATCTTGAAGGAAAAATTGAAGCGATTTTAAAAAGATTATTGATATTTGCGGTAAGTTCATTTAGCCCCATGATAGAAGAGATTTTTAAAAGACCATTTGCATTTCAATTTTCAAGTATTGATGCCCATCGATTAGATAATGGAGAATGGGATGTAATTGCGATAATCTCTGCGCGTGAACAATAAAAATTAGAGAAAATAGGGTTATTTAGTTAAATATGATCCTAAATCCATCATCTCACCATCCCCAATCTTCACCTGGATCTTTCCTTTAACTCCTTTAATTTTACGTTCCAGATAGATGATAACATCTAATGGAATTCTTCTAGGAATTCCTCCTTGTCGTCTAATTATAGAAATTAACAGGTCTATATTTTGGATTACATCAGGACTGATTAATTCATTATAAATTCCTTGAAAAACACCTGGTTCTTCAGTTCGCAATTTGTTTAAATAATTATAGGCATCAGGGAATAATACAATTTGTAATACATAATTGATTTTTTCTGCAATACTTATTTGCTTTTGTTGAGAATTTTCCTTAAGTTTTTGAGCATCCATGATAGCTCTCATCTTTCGTAATTTAATCTTCTCTAATTCATGTTCATCATATTTCTCTTCTTTATCATTCATATTTTATCCCTTAATTCAGGTTTTTAACAATTTAACAATTTACAATTTTTAAAGCAATTCCTAATGCCCTTATTCCATCATCTAAACTAACATTAAGCTCCTTATCATAAAGAAAATGTAATATTTCTCTTTTTAATGGCTCATCTTGTCGAAGGGGTGTATAAATAATATCTTTTGTTATCGGCCACTCACCTTGTAGATCAATTCCCTTACGGATAGTAATGGTCTGACCGATAAAGTCGATTGATAGCCCGCCATTTTCCCCATTAATATACATTCCTCTAAATTTAGAAGGAGTTAACCAGTTGGATTCGATTTCTCCAATTGCTGTTCCAAAATCTAATATAATAAAGGCAGCGTCAGCATGAGCCGTATCTTTATAACACTTTTTAACCCCAAACGCATTCACTATTTTATTTTTTCCCATAACTCTCTCTTGTAGATAAATATCATGAATTGATAAATCAAGGATAACACCCATGTCCCAATTTCGTTTTGGATACAAGCCAATTCGTTTAGAAGCAATTGAAATGATTTCTCCTATTTCGGGGAGATAAGTTAATAATTTTTCAAAAGCTGGATTAAATAATTCGATAAAACCGGGCATAATTCTAACATTTTCATATTTTTTCAGTTCAATTAACTCCTCAATATTTAAGGCCATAGGCTTTTCCATTAACGTATCTATTCCCGCCTCAACACACTTCTTTGCGATGAGAGGAATCTGTTTTGGGGGAGTTACTACACTTACAGCCTCAATATCCTCATTTTTAATTAAATCATCAACACTAGTATAAGTATTGACATTTTCATATTCTTCAGCAGATAAATTTACACGTTCTTCATTTGTATCGCAGATTGCTATAAGTTTAGAGAGATTATGAAAATTTCTTATGTGTGCTCTGCCAAACCAGCCAGCTCCAATAACAGCAGTCTTCTTCTTTTTCATTAATCTCATTCTAACCTATAATATTTATTAATAATAGAGCCTACAATAAGAATTTTATTAACTTCATATAAGGAGTTAAACTTTATTGGTAAGCATTGTCTAAATGAAAAATAAAATGTATCATGAAAATTATTATGAAAATGTTAACTTTTTTGTTTCTCTTTTTAATCTCTACTATAACTTTTTCTTATAGGTTGTTTTACAATAAGCGAAATAGCACTATTAAGAAGGAAAAAGAAAAAATACTATCACTTTTTTTTTCTTTTGTCTGATTTTCAATACTCACAAATTAAAGAGAAAGTAAAAAAAAAATCTGAATAAATACTTTAGAAAATTCAAATTACTCCTGATTCTTTTTACGGTAAGAGATTAACTTGAATACAGCGAAAATTATGACAACTGATAGACTAATTCCTATAATAGCAGCTATATAATTATTTTCAATCCAACTTAGGAATGGAATCCATGGTGAGGCAAGATTTTCTAGCCATGATTCTCCGTTACTATCAATAATAACCCTCTCTAATCCATCAGGATCCTCAGAAAGAATACCCAAAGGATAACCAATGGCAATCATTACTAATAGGATAACCAAAACGAGTAATAAAGAGGCAAATATTTTCCTATGACTTCTAAAGTTTAATTTCAATTAGCTCACCCCTAAATAAGATTCAGTCAATATCATATTTGGTTTCACTTTGTAAATGTAGAATATTATTAATCCAGAAATTAACGCTTCTCCTATACCAATGAAAATGTGCCAAAATACCATTGCAGAGATAGAAATTTCCATAGGGATAGCTCCAGCTAATCCAATTTCAACTCCACAAACGAAAGCAGCGAATAAGATTGCAATATAAGACCCTATTGCTGTTGAAATCGTCACTTTTAATTCTTTTTTCATCGAAGTTTTATTTAAAATTCTAATTAAAGCTAGTACTATGTAGAATCCTATTATTCCTCCAATTATTCCCATATTAAATGCATTAGCTCCAAGAGCTGTAATCCCGCCATCTCCAAAAAAGCTCTGAACAACTAATATGAGAAATAAAACAATTACTGAAGCCCATGGACCAAGAATAACTGCTACTAATGTCCCACCGACTAAATGACCTGAAGTACCTCCGGGTATGGGATAATTAACAAATTGAAATGCAAATATCACCGCAGCTAAAACTCCAATATATGGGATAATCTTGTCAGATTCTTCGTTCTGAAATACTTTTTTCAATCGAAAATATGCTAAAATTAATACTGCAACAATTATCACCCAAAGGGAAATTGTAGTTATAGGATCAAGTAACCCATCTGGTAAATGCATATTTTTTCCTCTATTTTATAATCGTTTAATTTTATTACAATCAAATATTATTTCTTTATAATTTAGTATTACTTTTAAAGAATATGAATAATCTGGAAGATAGTATGAAGTCAGAATCACTGAACTCTCTATTATATATAATTTATAATTGAAACCCAAAATATAATATCATAACTATTACAGGAGAAACATTTAATGAAAACAGATTTGCCTTTCAAACATGAAAATCAAAAAAACTTTTTCAATAAAATTCATCCGCTAACTCGTTTTATTTTCCCATTCATACTAATTATCCCTACATTATTTCAAAATGATATTTTTTTAATTCTTACAGTATTAATTATTGTACTCATACTAAGTCTAGTTTTACGACTACAATTGATTGAAGTCCTTTCACGCATTAAATTCATTGTTGGATTTTTACTTTTGATATTAATCTTTATACCTTTTTATGTAGGAGAAAATATAGTGTTCAATGTCAACATTGGTATACAAATAATTATTTATCAAGAAGGTATAGAATTGATGATTCTTATTTTTCTTCGAGTGTTCACAGCAGCACTAACATTTGTAGTTTTTTTCACGTCCCTAACGTATTCTGAATTTATCGAAGCACTTATCACTATCCGAATTATTCCTTCAATATTAGTTGGTAGCATAATTATCATGTTACACTATATTCCTATTTTAGCTTCTTCAAATAAGAAAGTGCTTGAAGCTCAAGAACTAAGAGGGAAAAATATGTCGAAATATTCAACAAAATTGAAAACACATGCCTTTATCATGGGGAAAAATCTCATAAATAATATGGAACGAAGTGAAAGGTTATATGAAAGCCTAAAAATGCGCGGTTTTACTGGAAAAATTACATTTATCCCTCCCAGATTCAGGATTATCGATTATTTAATCATAATCGGGACAATATTATTTATGATAATTATCGCCTATGTAATTAATCTACAATTACTTTTTCAAGAGGTTATTTTCTTATTTTTGCCGTAGAAGTAGAAGATTTAGAATTCGCATATGATTCCGGATTTAAACTCAATAAATTATCTTTTAAAGTAGAAAAGAATTCAATCTATGCTCTAATTGGTAATAATGGATCTGGTAAAACCACTATTTTGAGGTTGTTAGTTGGTCTTTTAAAAGCAGAAGTCGGAACAATCAAACTATTCAATGAAGAACTACAGTTGAACAAAAAAAAATTATGGGAAATGCGACAATCAATCGGATTCTTATTCCAAAATCCAGATGATCAATTATTTGCTCCAACCGTTAGGGAGGACATAAGTTTTGGGGCACGGAACTTAAAATTGGAAGAAAAAGAAGTGAATCAGAGAGTTAAATGGGCATTAGAAGCTGTTAAACTCTCTGAATATGAAAATTTCTCACCATTTAACCTATCTTGGGGACAGAGAAAAAGAGCTGCTTTGGCAGGTTTACTAGTTCTAAAACCAAAACTGCTTATCTTAGATGAACCTTTTGCTAACCTTGACTTTAAATCCATTTATAATCATTTAGAGATTCTGGAAAATTTACGGAAAGAAATTGATCTCACCATCATGTTTACAACACATAATCTTTTCTTTGTCGAACATTGGGCAAAAAAAATGCTATTTATTAATGATGGAAAGGCTATTTTCGAAGGAGACCCTCATGAAGGTTTAAATAATCCCAATGTAAAAACCCTATTAAGCTCTTATGATGAAATTCTTAAGCTCATTCAAGAATAAGGTTTGTAGGTTTCTAAGTAATTGAAGATCAAAAAGGTAGTATAAAAAGAAAATAGTCCCCTCCGCCGGCTAGTCCATCATAACTCAAGCATTATGATTTTTGATCCAGAGACATCTCGGTTTCGGCTGACGTATTGTCATCGGCATCATGCCTTAATACGCGATTATATCTACAGTTGAATTATATATATTGCAAGTGGTCTCAAATTTAATTCATAAATATTAGCAATTTACCATATTTACCTATTCCTTTATTCCTTTTATCAGTAAAGATATTTATCAGGCTTAGGTTAATTTGCTTAAGGTCTCTCCTAATTTTTTGCATATTAAAAATCCATTTCATTGGTTTGACTATATAAATAAATTTGGCAACCTCCTCTCTAGAACCAATAGATAATCTATATGAACTTTGTTTGCTCTTATCATTAATTCTTAATTTCGAAGTTTTTATTTTTAATCCATCGCAAATTTCTTTGAAATTCATTACTAATGGGACTGAGCTACTTTTAAAATTTATATTTATTGATTTATTTGACTTATTAACAAAAATCGAACCATCAGTATCAATTAATCCTCTTAAACAGGAAACTGAATAATCTTTATTATTTTTTATCCATAAAGGAATCCCAACTTGATTTTTGACTTTATTTCCCGCATGCAATCCTTTAGTTTGCAAAAATTTTACAATTTCCTTATTAAAGTATCTCAATTCTAAGTTTTTGCTATCATTTTTGATATTTACCTTTGGTTTTATTTTGAAAATTCTAAATAGAAGATTCTCAACATAATCAACATATCTGGGACTGTCTATTCTATTAATAGAAATATCTAATATATAATGCCTACCAGAATCATAAATATTGCCATCACCTAAAATAATTCCTATAAGTTCAGCAAAGTAGATACCTTCTCTGACTTCCATAATAATTGAAATTTCAAACGAGTTAAAAATTAATACTCTCTAAAAGTTAATAGATTTATCAATTATCGAATAGTATAATAAGGTAGTGGTCCCCTCCGCCGGCTTTGATCCAGCGACATCTCGGTACCTGCGTTTCGGCTGACGCAAAGTCATCGACAGAGTGTCTCAATGCGCGAAAAACTCTACAGCCGATTGAGTCATTTAAAAACAAATTTTAAAAGTGTGCTCTTCCAGGCTGAGCTAGGAGGGGATGATAACTTTTATTGTTATATTTTTAAATTTACGAATTAATATAATTTTTACGATTTTTGGACCTCTCTTCCTTTCTATATAGAATTTTAACCTATAAAACCCACATTTTTCAATAATACAATCTTCTCACTTTTATTAATATGTTCTAATACATATGTGAAAAACTCAAATTATCACAATATTTTTTAAAGAAAACTCAAACTAGTTATGTAATAAAAAATTTTAATACACATTATTTTTATTAAGATTACATTCTCAATATCAAAACAATGGAGTAGAATTTGTAATGAGAGAAGAAACTGATTATACTGAGGCAATTGAAGCGTATAAGGACGATGAATACGTAATTATCGAGCCGTGGGGCAGAAGTATTGACCATTTACGGCTTACTATCATAGGAAAAGAGGGTACTCCTTACGGAAAAGGAAGATTTGTGTTTGAAATCAAATTCCCAGAAAACTATCCGTTCCAACCGCCCTATGCTTACGCAGTAACCCTCATGTGGCATCCAAACATTGATTCTTCCATCCCACCCGGCAAGTTAAATATTTGTCTTGATTTAATTAATCCTGACTTAGTCGGTAAAGTAGATGCCTCCACTGGCGCTTCTGGTTGGACACCATCAAAAACACTTACAAATATTATTGAAGCCTTGAAAGGGATGATGCATGTCGAGCCTCCCTTCTTTAATCCGGGAGATCCATTAAATCACGAAGCGGGAGAACAATATTTCAGAGCTCTAAAGAAGTTTGAAGCCAAGGCAGAATCTTGGACTAAGAAATATGCCTGTGATTAAGGGAGATTAAAGAGTTTTTTATTTACTTCTTTTTATTTTAATATAATTAATATATATTGGTATCTTTAACTCTATTTGCTGAAAAAGTCTATAGATGTTACTGATTAATTTGATCTGGAATGTTAAAAATTCCAATTTCACAAAAAGAATTATAACTAAAACTTAATTTTAATTTAAAATTATGAAATATGATCATAATTGAGAACTAATTGAAATAACATGAGTAAAGAATTTAAGTTCTTAAAAAAAAAAAAAGTTATTATCTTTGACTTAGATGGCACTGTTGTGAATTTAACTGCAGATTGGCCCACCTTGAAGAATATATTAAGAGAACGGTATAATCAATTATATGATGATTCTTGTGAGTTTCGAAGTATGTCCGCATGTTTGAGTGAAATCTTAGAAAAAGAGGATGAAGAAGTCCTCCAAAATTTTTTTGATATAATCCGGACATTTGAGATGAAAAATATCCATGAAACGACTCCAATTGACGAAATTGTCTACTTTATTAAACATAAAGAGCATTTTGGTATAAAGAGGGAGATTAAACTTGCAATCTTATCCCTCAATACCCGAGTGACTATAAAAAAGTCCTTAAAATTAGCAGAACTTGAGGACCGATTTGATCTAATTATTGGGAGAGAAGATGTAAGGCGATGGAAACCGGAACCTGAAGGCTTAATTAAAATTAAAGAATATTTCGGCGTTAAAGAACGGGATATGATTTTTTTTGGAGATTTAGAGAATGATATAAAAGCAGGGAGAAGTGCTGGAATCGATGCATATTACATTGATGTGCTTATAAATCTTGTAAAGAACTATATAAATTAGTATATTAATTCTAAATAAAATAGTCATATACTCCTTTTGATATTACTATGATACGTTTTTGGGAATGGTTAAGGAAAGTTTTTCCGTGGTTTGTTAGATATTATAATCGTTTTGAACTGCAGGGCTTAAAAAATTTGCCAAAGAAGGGAAGTGCGATTATAGCCCCAAATCACTCTGGAGGTTTAGATTATGATAATTTCACGTTAATGAGCGCTTTAGACCAATTCAAGTCATCCAATCCACAACGAAAAAGAATCTGGTTGTGTTATTGGGATTATTGGTCCATTGGAGATAATCCATGGTCTAAATGGGTTCAAAAATTCTCACCAATCCCAATTAGTCTCGAAGGAAAGGGGATTCCTTATAAATTAGTGGATAAACTTGTGGAGAAAGGAGAGCTATTAGCAATTATGCCAGAAGGCCATTCTGCAGCGATATATGAAGGATATCGGCTCTGGAAGTTTTATCCGGGTGTAATTCAACTCCACTTGCGATATAAAATCCCAATTATTCCAACTGCAAGTATTGGTTTTGTCACGACATCTCCTATGATAACCAATCGCTACAAACCTAAAAAAGTGCCTCCATGGGATAAAGAACTTATGGTACCCTTAATATTACCGAAAAAACTCATCTTTCATTTTGGAAAACCTCTCATGTTTGAGGAATATTTTGATAAGGAAGTTTCTAAAAATGAAATGTATGAATTAGCAAGCAAAGTTAGAATTGAAGTAAAAAAGCTGATTTCAAACTATTATAAAGATGTAAGTTGGACTCATCCTTATGGAATAAAGAGAAAATAGACTTACATATATGTTATAACAACATTATATTTCTTTATTTCAGACTCCAATTTTGCTTTACCTAAAGGTGTAAGAATAATGATATCGTTATTCTTTATCTTTAAAGTATTTAACTTGACATTTGGATCTTTCATTGAAGGCATATATGGATTCCAATACAATTCTTTTGTAACAGGATTAGTGATCATCCATAGTATTGGTTCAATATCATGACCAATAATTCGCATAGCTTTAAAGATATATCCAATATCTGCATCAAACGGAACAGCCAGTTGTATATTCTCCTCGCCTTCAATATTTCCACAAGCTAAGCAATCTTCTCTTTTTACAATATCTAAATGATCAAATTGACCATAGACTCCATTATAATTTACATAGGGAGGATCCATTGGTGGACCTATATTTCTTCCGTGTAACCTAAATAATAATTTTAATGCTTCTTGAGACTGAATGCTTGAAATAATAGAACTTACCGATTGAATGGCAGCAATCTTATTTCCCAAGATATTCTCCATTTCTTCAAATTTAAAATCCTCACCGAAAGTTTCTTTGATATTATCTTTCCATTCTAAAATTTCATCTTGAGTTAGCGTCTCTAATTTCTCGGGAGGGACATTTTCATTAAACACTCTTATTCGTAATTCTTCGAGTTCCTTCTGTGCGAGATTCTTCAATTTGAACACATCTTCATCCACACTCATATCCGGCTTAAATCCATATTCTTTCTCAAAAGTCACTTCTGCTTTGATAACGCAATGATTTCTATTCCGTGGAAGACCTTTTAGAGTACATGCTGCCACCAATTTATCATCAGCAGGAGGAATTGGTACCAAACATCGATAACAGGGAGTTAAATCTAAGACTTTTTTAGCATACTTATTTTCAAATTCAGTTTCGATTTGTTTTCTTATTTGGTTTTTAACAGGATCAATATGGTTAATTTTTATTCTCTCAATCTGATCCTCTAACCTATCAATTTCATTTAACGCTTCAAAATAGGTAGGATAATCATTTTCTGTAATGTTCCAAAGTTTCTGTTCCACTAAATTTTCAATTTCATTTTCTTTACTTTTATATGCTAAACCCGAACCATCGGGTATAACTATTTGAACATGACCTTCAAAACCAACGGTACCACCCTCCACCATTGGCTTTTTTAACCGTAAACAAATTTTATTTAGATCTAAGCGAGCATTAAAATTATCAAGAGCAGCAATTATCACGTCTGCCTCTTCAAATACCGACATAGGTAATTTCTGTAATTTTTCAAAATGGAAATCAATTTGTACAAAGGGATTCATCTCTTTTAATCGTTCTGCGGCTACCTCTGCTTTTGGTCGTCCCTCATCACCAGGTTTGAAAAGCATCTGTCGAGATAGATTTGAGGTTTCCACCGTATCTAAATCAACTAAGACCAGTTTCTTAATTCCCATTAAGGCGAAATCTTTAGCTATTTCACATCCAAGCGCTCCAACACCCACTATCATGATGCAGCCCTTATCCATGATTTCTTGATCCCATCCATCAATCAATTGTTGACGGGCAAACATTCTTGCTTTAAAGATGTGCTCATTATTTTCAGTCATTTAAATCAAATACCGGTTTTTTATTGTAATATAATATATACTATCATTTTATCCAAATTTAAATTCTTTCAGTGCCAACCACTAAAGAATTCTAAAGGAGTATTAGTGAAAATTACCTGTGGAACTTCTTCACTTAATTTAAAATTTATTAAGCTTCTAATCAAAATATCATAATAATAAACTAAAGTGAAATTAATTTATATTATAAAATATGATGAGGACGATGAAAAAACATCTTAAATGTATAACCATAATTATAATATTATTTGTAGTTCCGATAATAACTTTAATTTCCATAGAAAATAATTATTTGCATATCTATCGAAACCCGTATCTATCTGGAAAAACATACTCATCTAATGAATTTAATTCTACAGCAGAATATAAAGATAGAGTTGATATCTTTCTAAATTCTTCAAAAGTGAGCAATGGATTATATGCTCAATCTACACGAATTTATTTGAATTTATCTATCAATAATGATACAGTAAATAATAGAATCGCTAAAATTAATCGCCGAGAGGATACCTCTGATTTTGATATGAATGGTTTGCTTCGATTGCTGTATTTAGATCAAGATAAAAACAATATTAGCGCTCCTTTAAAAGAAACAATTAAAAATGCAATTTTAAATTTCAAATATTGGTTTACAGAGCCTAATGATGATGATATGATATTTTGGACTGAAAATCACATGATTCTCTTCCATACAGCAGAACTTTTAGCGGGGCAACTTTATCCAAGCGAAAATTTTGTGAATTCGAATATGAATGGCACTGAACATGTCAATCATGCACTTCCCTTGATAAATCGATGGTTAGATTGGAAAGGGCAACTGGGATTTGCTGAATGGCACTCAAATATTTATTATCGATTGGAATTAACAGCATTGCTTAACTTAGTTGATTATGCACAAGATATTGATATCTCTACTAAAGCTGCTATGCTAGTTGATCTTATTGCCTTTGATTTTGCTTGTAATTATTATAAGGGAATCTACGCAACTGCTCATGGACGAACCGAAGATAATAGACAATTAGGCACTTCTCTTTTTGATCCCCCGAATCGTGAAGCAACCTCAGAACCTGCTTGGTTGATGTTAAATATTGGGTATCATAGAGAAAATGATGGAGATAATAGCGCTGCTGTGTTTTTAGCTACGAGTGAAAAGTATACTCCTCCTCCAATCTTGGAGCATATTGCTACTGCGTCAAAAAATGCAATTGAACACAAATCAAGAAATAATATTGGGTTATATGATGGAAGCAATTATGGGATTAGTTATACTAGCCTATCGGACCTTATGTTTTGGTGGGGAACGTCAGCACCTGCGGCGGCTCCTATAATAGAAAAATCATTTGACATCATCGATGAATATGATTTGCAAGATGAATTGGTTTTTAACGACCCTGATTTCGATGATCTGTTCGAAATTGCAGCTTTAATTCAAGGTGTTAGTTTGAGTGAAGTCTCTGAATTGGTGAAAGATGTAACTCAGGGAGTGTGTCTTGAAGCCGTAAATACCTATACTTATCGAACACCCTATTATCAATTATCTGGAGCTCAAGACCATCAGAAAGGAATGAATGGATTACAAGAACATATTTGGCAAGCAAGTTTGGACGATAACGCAACCATTTATACAAGTTCCCCGGGAGGTGTAAGTCCACAGGAATTTACTGGTGGTTGGAAACCGAGAGCAACATTTTATAAAGACGTAGGAATCATCCAATATGATCGTAAGATGCAGCAGCTTATTCTTGAATTGGTATTTCTTTATTTAGGAGATAAACCTTATACCCATGCGTATTTTCCTAAATGGGCTTTTGAGGAGATAAGATGGAACGATCATTGGACATTTGGTTTACGAAATAATGCATATGTAGCATTATACTCATATGAACCGACATGGTGGGAGAATGATTATGAGATACGAGCGAACGGAAAGAAAAATGTATGGATAGTAGAGTTAGGGAGTCAAACTGAAGATGGTTCATTTAATGCATTCATAAGTAAGATATTAACAGCCCAACTAGAGATTCACCATCTACCTTTAGGATTCAATATACGATATAATTCTCCCTCTCAAGGCTTAATTGAAGTTGGATGGGATGCCCCGATGTATGTTCAGAATCACATGGTTGATTTAGGTCCATATCCACGATTTAATAATTCCTACTGTAATCAAGAATTTGGTACAAACCTGACACTAATCGAATTTGGAGATGAATCATTGGAATTAGATTTTAACTTGATTAATCGAACATATTTGGACTAATAAAACAAAAATAAATGAGAGTGAATTGAAATGGATGTCAAATATATAATAAGAACACTTAAACCTATAAATTGGCTTAAGGGATTGTTGATGTTGATAATTGGGCTCATGAATAGTCGATTAGTTATTGGTATAGGTAGATTTATAGCCAATTTAATATTTGGTCCGCTTATATATTTCTTAATTATAGTATCGGGCTTCTTATTAGTTTTATTTATTAAAATATCCCAAAAAGATTCTCCAAGAGATAAAAAGAATAATAAGATAATTCAGATAATGACTATTGTCCTTTATTTTACAGCTTACATAGTATGCTTATTCCATACTATACTTTATAATCTTAGTATTCTGGTTCCAATACTTATAGCTTTATTAGGAGTAATCTGGCTTATTTCTATTTATTATGGCAAAGATTGGGAAAAAAGAAGCATATTGAATACTGTAATTGTTAGTTTACTGGTATCTTTTGGATTGATATATGGAGCAGCAGTTAATGATATTAATATTCCAGTTTCTCTCTACTTTTTCTTTTTAGCCCTATTTTCTCTCCAATTTTCTAAAGACATAATCAAAAGTTATAAAAAGAAAGAAGGTGAGGAAAGAATAGATTATAAAGAATTTGCTGCTTCAGTTGGGGCTCACATGACAAAGCAGATAGCAATTGGCTTAAATTTAATAGTAATCATTTGCCTACTTATTCCAATGCTAACAGGGTTATATAACGGCTTCCTTTATTTTTTCCCAATGATTATTAATGTAATTTTACTTGCCATGGCTTGTATTATAATATTAAAAGCAGATTTAGAAAAATCGTACAAAAAGTCAATACCCTTTTTACTTAGGACGGGTATATTTTTAGAATTTTTAGCTTTTATATTCGCAAGTGTCTAAATTAGGGTATAACAATATAAAATTAGTTATTTTTTTTTTTCTTTTTAATATCTTTTAACATTTTCTTAATCTCATCAGCTTTTTCTTTATCTTTAGCTAATTCTCTCTCCATTTCCTTTTTCTCCTTAGATTCTTTAGATTGAGATATTGCTTCGGAAAGTTCTTGTTTTAGTTTTATCATTTCTCCCATAGTCGAGCTAAATTTTTTTGCTTCTAACTTTAATTTTTCTTGTTTTTGTTGTTCTCTTAATTCTGCTTTTCTCCTATAATCCGAGACCATATTAGATATTTCGCCAGTTAAATCTCCTACTTCGCCAATTGCTTTCTTTAACTCATTCTCCTTTTCTTGAAGCTTATAAAACTCTAATTCCTGTTTTCGTTTTAACTCTTCATGTAATTTTTGAATCTGTAACTCTTCTTGTAAGAGTCCTTGATGAAGGGTTTCAGTATTTTCTATCTCCTGCTTAATATATTTAATTTGTTCATCCCACCCAATCTCTATGAATTTTTTGATTGCATCTTCAAAACATTTAAAAGCTTCATCAAAATTGCGGTGAGTTACAAAATCTCTTGCTTGATCAAGTAAAGTTAAACCTTCCTCACTTAATTGTTTTTCTATTTGTCTCTTTTCTAAGAGCAATCTTATCTTATGCTGCTATTCTCTTTTTTGTTTAATATTTTCTTCTTTACGTTTTTGAATTTCTTTTTGAAATAGTTCATATTCTCTCTGGCGCT